>Ga0310125_10000256_pt1 | contig 24118 bp, 25 predicted proteins | sample CB11b_Tmax_Bot8__FD_203508 | JGI IMG/M metagenome (GOLD analysis project Ga0310125, IMG submission 203508) | Marine microbial communities from Western Arctic Ocean, Canada - CB11b_Tmax_Bot8 | ecosystem: Environmental > Aquatic > Marine > Oceanic | place: Canada: Western Arctic Ocean | collected... | reverse complement strand
CGGCGCGTACACGTAGGAAAGCCTCGCGGGCGTGGAGGTGATCGGCCTCTATTGGCACTTCGTGGATCTCGTATGGATCCTCCTGTTCACCATCGTCTACCTCATTTGAAGGCGGGGAGCAATCATGACTGAGCAAGAACACGCGCACCCGCGCTATATCCTGATCTTTGTCATACTCCTCCTGCTCACGCTGGCTGAGGTAGGATACGCCTTTCTGGATCTGCCCAAGCTCATGTTGGCGGTGGGTCTGATCATCATGGCGGTTTGGAAGGCGGCGTTGGTGGCGATGTACTACATGCATCTGCGGTATGAGCCAAGACGCATGTGGATTCTGGCGGTGTCACCAATCCCCCTGGCAATCCTCCTCGTACTGGCTGTCATCACCGAGTTCTAGAAACCCGCCCCCACAGGGTCGGAGAGGCCCGAGCGGGAACCGTTGGTTTCCGTTCGGGCTTCTGCTTGTTACCCTGGCTAGTACCGTCACGGCGGCCAAGCACCGCCATCCCGTCGACTTTCGCCTGAGATCGTATCTGTGGACAATGAAGGTCTGAGACTCGGGTTGTTCCTTGGCGGCCTCGTCATGGCCGCCGTACCGGTCACCTTCGGAATCGCGGGAATGATCTTCCTCTTCAAGAAATATCGCGAGGAGCGCTAGCTAGCCGACCAAACGACCAAGCAAGGGGGTGAACCATGGGCACACGGTTTCGAGGCCTCGTTCCCCGTGGTGTAGTCGCCGGAGTGATCGGTGCAACTGCGCTCGCTTTCTGGTTCGTGGTGATCGACAGCTCTCAAGGTCAGCCCTTCCGTACGCCGGGATTCTTGGGGGGTGCTCTCCTGGGAACCTCAGCGCTCGAGCCGGGGCCGGGGCCGGTAATCCTATTTACGCTCCTTCACTACGTCGCCTTCATCTGCGTCGGCTTGGGCGTGTCGTGGGCCCTCTCGAAGTTTCAGACGCTTCCGAACATGTTCCTCGGGCTGGTCATTGGATTCGGGCTCTTCGATCTGGTCTTCTAAACGAGCGTCACGGTGACGGGGGTCGATGTCATCGGCGAGTCAGGTTGGCCCGCTGTCTTGGTAGGCAACCTCATCGGCGGTGTGTCTCTCATGAGCTTTCTCAACGTAACGAGTGCGACGACGCCCATTCCGTGGTGGACCATCTCCGGCGAGAGCAAGGTGTTCAAGGAGGGCTTGGTTGCGGGGCTCGTCGGAGCGGGAACCATCACCCTGTGGTTCTTGATCATCGAAATGGGACGGGGGCAGCCCTTCTTCACACCAGGCGCCCTCGGCTCAGCGCTCTTTCTCGGCTCCTCGGATCCGACTGCCGTAATCGTCTCAGTGGCCACTGTGGCCGGCTACAGCATCATCCACATCGGCGCGTTCTTCATGGGCCTGATGGCGCTTTCGGCCGAATTCCTACTCAGCGCCTTGGCCTGGTGGGCGATCGTCGTGGGGAACGTGCTAGCCACCGCGTCCATGGGATACTACCTGTGGGCTAAGCATCCGAAATTACGGGAGGCGCTCGCGGCTAATCCGATAAACAAGACGGCCTGAGCGGGGACCGCCCGTCGAAGGCGGTGGGCCCCTCCGGGGTGCCTATTCCTCGACGCCGAGAAAGTGCTTGAGGCGCCAGAGATAGTAGGTTAGAGCAGCCGTGAACACGAAAAAGAGTCCCGAAATCGCCAGGGATCCGTTCCCCGCGCCCTTTGCGAACGCAGAGAGCTCGTACAGTCCGTAACCCGCGCAGAACAAGATGGCGAAGGCGATGAGGATCCGATGAAAACTGATGAGGGACAAACCGTGTTTCTCCGTTTGGCGGGTCACCCGGAATCCGTCCCGGGGCTCGAGTCCGGCGTTCGAGCCCGGACATCAAGATAGCGTCGATCTGTCTAGCCGGGGACGTCCTTGGCGAGAACGTGGCGAATCACCCTTCCGACGACGACCTTTTCCTTCAAGAACGCGTCGTGCCCGAAGTTGGACGCGACACGGATGGTCCGTCCGGTACCGGGTAGCCGGCGAGCCATCTCCGCAACCAGCCATGGGGGCACCAGCGTGTCTGAGTCGACCGACACGACCGTCGTCGGCACTCGAATCAGTGCCGGATCGACATCGTGGAGGTCGAGCGACTGTGAGAGGACCGCAAAAGCCCGGCCGTCGAAGCGGCGAATGAATCTCTCCCCCTGAACCTTCAGGTACTTTTCGACGGCGAAGTGGGGACTGCCCTCCTCCCAGGTCGGGACGGATACGAACCGCTTCTCGAACTCCTCCGGCGTACGATACGTGGTTATGGCGAGTTGACGTGCCAGAGCCAGTCCCTCGAGCTCCCGCCCCGCGTCAGCGGCCAGCTCGACGATCCGCCGCTGGAGGCCTCGGAGGCCCGTGGCCATGGGATGAGATCTGTGCGCCGCACAGAAAACCAATAGCCGCGCCAGGCGGTCCGAATGGCGTGCCCCAAAGGCCAGACCCACCATCCCTCCGTAAGACGCCCCGACCCACGCGTGCAGCTTTGCGATGCCGAGGTGGTCGAGTACAGCCTTGGCCGCGTCCGCTTGATCATCGGTGGTCACCACCGAGGCCTCAGGTCCGTGCAACGACGACGACGACGCGCCCGCCCCGCCGATATAGTCCACGCCGACGATCCGATAGGTCCCAGGGTCGAGCGAAGCCCCTGGGCCGACCACGCCGGGCCACCATCCAGGGGTGCCCTCCTCGTCGCCACAAACGAAACGATGGGCGGAGATGCCCCCGAGAACCATCACAGCGGGTGCATCCTCCGGACCGTAAGAGGCGTAGGCTACCGTCCCGCCATCAGCGGACGAACCGGCCACTTCGACGGTCCCGAAGCGGGCTCCCGCGACGGAGATCACGACTGCCTCCGGAAATCCATGTTGTTTCTCCCGTTCTCATTCTTGATGAACCAAGAACACGGGCGGATGAGACGGACTGGACCGGGAAGCCTCGGCGAGGAGAAGCCGCGGCTCAGAGGCGCGTTCATCTGTCGGTGAACCTTAGTTCCCGCAGGACTTGGCACCTTTTCGGGAGTTGCGTGATCTCCCACAGGTTGCCCCGGCGTCTCAGGGCCTGCCCCTCAGCCGGTCTCGATGATGCTTGGAGTGTACGGAGGGAGCATTAGCCGGTCAACCGTGGGTCAGGCCGGCGCTCAGGTCAGGCGGGCGCTCAACTCAGCTTGTCGAGCTCGATGGCCTCGTCGATCAACATGATCGGAATGTCTTCCCGAACCGGATACAGGATTTTGTCGTCCTCCCGGACAAGGCCCTCGTCGACTGCGTCGTCCACTGCACCGCCGCCTCGATTGGTCACGCCTCCGGCCCGGATCGCCTGATTCAGCCGATCCAGAACCTCCGTTTCGGCAGGGCGCACCGGCTGGTGAGTCTCCGGGCACACGAGAATCTCGAGCAGTTCAGGATCGACCATGGAACGCCCTCGCCTAAATCCCGGTAAGGAAGAACACGTTTGCTTCACGATGCGGGCTGCAACACGGTAATCTATCACTCCCGCCAGGCGGTGGGGAGTCGGAGAACGGCCACACGCCGAACAATGAAATCACTCATACTACTTGTCGCCACGGCGGCGGCCCTTCCACACGTGAGCCCGGACACGGCCGCTGTCGTCCCGCCGCAAAGCCCCTCAGCCCCACTTGCTGCCACCGCATTGGTGGTCTTCGGCAGTGATACGGTGCGCGCTGAGGTGGCGAACACCGCGGAAACGAGAGGACAGGGACTCATGTACCGGGACGCGGTCCCGGACGGTACCGGCATGCTCTTCGTCTTCGACAGGGAGGCGGAGCGATCATTCTGGATGCAGAATACGTACGTTGCGCTCGATGTCGCCTTTATCGACGCCAATTTCAGAATCGTCGATATCCAGCAGATGGAACCTGAGACCACCGAAATCCATGACGGCGCGAGACCCGCGATGTTCGCCCTCGAGGTCCGTCAGGGGTGGTTCGCCGAAAGGGGCATCGCTGTCGGCGACCGCTGTCAGTTGATCTTTTCGCAGTAGACTAGGGAGACCCCGCCCCGCGGCGCCCTCGCCTGGAGCACCGAGTGTGTTCCGTTACGGGCCCGGCGGCCCCTGCTAGCCGACGGCTTCCTGGTCCATGCTCTCAGTTCCAGACGTATTCATCTAAGCGTTCCGCTCCCGCTCGAGGTGCTCCTCCCCTCGCCGGTTCTCAACTCATCGTTGTTCAGTCTACAATACGGACGGCCACCACGAAATCATCGTCTTCTGACCGCCGCCGTGGCGATCAGGGCTGAGCCGGGGCCACTTGGCCGTGACAGACAGATCAGGTTATCGTTTGGTGTAGAGCACGAACGAACGCGTTTAATGCCTGTGGTACGGAGAGAGTAATGGGGCTTCGGACAAACCCTGACCGAATTCTTGAGAACATCGATCGGCAAAGGATCCGGGAAGAAGAGGCTCAGGCCGGGCAGGACCGCCAGGCTGTCGGCCGGGAGCTGGAGACAGAAATTCCGGATGTAGACGCAACGACTCCGGAGCGTTTGAAGCGCATATTCGCCATCGTGGAGCGCAGCTACACGAAGGCGGCGTCAAACGTGGAGCTCGGTAAGCTGGCGTCGCACTTCCGTGCCGTCGGCGACATCCAGACGCACCATGCGCGTGGCGATGTTTCGATTTCCATCCAATACATCGATTCGGCTCGCCTCGACGACATCGGAATGGCCCCGTTCGAGATCTTCCCAGAGCGCCTTGTCGAAGCAAAGAAGGAAACGAATACGAGCCGCCCCGACGTCAACGCGTTGAAGGTGCTCCGCAGGGAGATCCGAGATGGCGTTCTGGCCGCGTACAGGAAGGTCGAACCGAGGGTTCGGGACGCCCTCCGAGACCGCGCCGACATGGGCCACGTCGCAGTGCAGGTCACCATGGACGTGCGGCCCGTGGACCTGCGGCCACCAGACGACTAGTCGATCAATCTGATCGACTAGTACCCCCCGTGGTCCGGTAGTCCATCCCCCCATTCGATATAGCTCGAGTAGTCTGAGCCGTTCGAGTAGTCCACGTAGTCGAGCAATCCCCGTGGTCCGACCTGGCCGATACGGTCATGGCAACGCGCGCGCGGATCCTCCAACGTATCCCGATGGCCACACGACCCCTTCGGGCTCGGGCAGTCGCTTGTGGACTCTGGGCGGCTCGAACAGCGGCACCTGCGCGCAGCGCTGGACGAGCAACAGGGTTCCGGACGGCGGCTGGGCGACATCCTCGTCCGTGGGGGATACGTCGATGATAAGACCGTCGCTCGGTCGCTGGTGTCTCAACTCAGACTCCACTGACTCCCCTTTGCCGAAGGGACCCTGATCTGCGAAGCTGAGGCCTCGGGGCTCGTAGAGGCCGGGCTAGCCCGTGCTCGCGCCATTCTTCCGTTGTCGGCCACCGACCGAACGAGACCAGAATCGATGCGACGTAGTCGGAGGTGCCCTCATCATCGATCCGCCCCTCAAGTAGAGCCTGCCGCACGAGCACGTAGAAGATGATCGGGGGAGGAACCGATACGTCGGCGTCAGTGAGCAACGCATTCTGGATTCTCGGGTCGTCCAACAGACTCCCGATCCCGCTCTCTTCGAGACGGAGGCGCGAATCGTCGGTAAAATCATGACCCGCTCCCTTCTTTTTGTTCGAGGTCTCGCACCGGGTCCCTTATCTGATTCTCGACACCTCCCAAAAAGATTCAACGATTTTGGCGTGGACGTCCTGGACCAGGCGATCGTCGATCCGGGGTGCCCTCATAGAAAGTCCAGTGCCCAGCTACACGATCCCCCTAAAAGTCGGCCCGTCTCACGCTCCAGTCATCGACAAGATCCTCCCTCACTTCCACGCCAATACCGGGTCCGGAGGGGACGTCGATTGCGCCACCGTTCAGCACGAACTCCGGCGTCACGATGTCCTCTTTCCAGTAGCGTTTGCTGGCTGAGATGTCCCCGGGGAGCGTGAATCCGGGGAGCGAGGCCAAGGCGACGTTGTGGGCTCGTCCGATCCCCGACTCGAGCATCCCTCCGCACCAGACGGGCATGTCGTGTTCGACGCACAGGTCGTGGATGCCCTTCGCCTCTGAGAGGCCGCCCACGCGGCCCGGCTTTATATTGATGATACGGCAGGCCCCGAGTTCGAGGGCGAGAGCGGCGTCGTGGACCGACCGTATGGACTCGTCCAGACAGATGGGAGTCTCCATTTCACTCTGGAGGCGGGCGTGGTCCAGGTAGTCGTCGTGTGCGAGCGGTTGCTCGATCATCATGAGATCGAGCTCGTCCAGTTCCCTCAGACGAGGCAGATCCTCGAGCGAATACGCTGAGTTGGCATCCGCCATGAGTGAAACGTCCGGAAACCGGTCGCGTAGCCCTCGAAGCATCCCGACGTCCCGCCCCGGTTTGATCTTGATCTTGATGCGCGCATACCCCTGCTCGATGTAGTCGGCAACCTTGCGGTGCAACTCATCATCCGTCGGCTGGAGCCCGATACTCACGCCCACGGGAACGCAGTCGCGCACACCACCCACCAGTGAGGCCAATGAGCCGCCACGGGCCTTCGCTTCCAGGTCCCAGCCAGCCATCTCCACCGCCGCCTTCGCCATGGAATGGCCACGAATTCCCTCGAAAACGTTCAAGAGATCAGCGGACGGCCCCATCACGGAGCCCGACACCCTCGGGAGGATCAGATCCGTAAGGATCGACCACGCCGTGTCGGTGGTTTCGTACGAATAGGCGGGTGTCTCGCCGGCCACGCACTCTCCCCAGGCCGTGATTCCCCCGGAGTGGAGCGTCACCAGGAGCACGCGTCGGTCATGGGAGACACCGCTCGAGATCTCGAATGGCTCCCGGAGCTGCATTCGGATCTCGCGTATTTCGACACGGTCGATCTTCACGTGATCCTCTTGAGCAGGTACTCACCCCACCCGTCCCGCTTATAAAACTCACGGGCCTCGTAGCCCTGCTCGAAGTACGCCGCAAGGACTGAGCGTGTGACGATTCGCCAGCGCAGCGCGGCCTCGAGCGAGGCGTCCATGAGGGCCTGGATCGAGTCCGGAATCGGGACCAGCAGCCGATCGGCATCGATCGCCAGATCCGGCTCTCCGGGAAGGTTCAAATTGCCCACCCGTAGAACGCCGAACGTCAGCTTCGCCCCTTGGTCGGCACCCGGGGCCGGGCCGGGACGCCCCTCCACGAACCGGTCGGTGCCAATCCCCTTGTGGAGTTGGGAGTCGGTCCGCCCGTACATGTCCCGGACATACTCGCCTGCCACGGCCCTGAGCTTGTTGAGGTTGAAATGCGCGTTCTTGGCCCCGAGAGGATCGAAAGTCCAGTGCATACGCGTAACTCCTCTCGAGACGAGCTCCTCCCGCTGGTAGGCTTTGAGGCGAAGCCTGAGCCCGACGTCCTGTAACTCCGTATGCACCGCGAGCATGTCAGACCAGTGGATGACTTGTCCGTCCTGCACCCCGGTTATGCCGAACACAAACCCGGCCAGAGCATCCTCGGCATCAAAGGCCCCGGCAGTGATCCCGCCGAGGCGCTGGGTTACCTTGAGGATCGCGAGCGGCACACGCTCAGAGAACCTCTCGCCCCAGGTCTCCTCTTGAAAGCGGACGCACTCCTTGAACTCGGCGGTGGAGGCGAGCGGTCGGATCGTGAAGTCGGAACCCACTGGTGTTCTCCTGGAAGGGCAATATCGGCCCTGAACTTGCGGCACTCCGTGACTTCAGACCAGCTTGGCCAGGAATGGCGAGGTCACCCCTTTCACCGGAAAGATGATCACAAGGCATAACGTCGACGGCGATGGGCACCCCATCGCCGTTTGGGAGAAAAGCTTGTCGCAGCCGCGGAGGGCGATCGTCCTACTACACGGCCGCACCTGGAGCGCACGCCCCAACTTCGATCTTCAGGTGCCAGGCGAGGACCTGTCGTTAATGGACGGGTTGGTTGGCGCGGGCTACGCCGCTTTCGCTCCTGATTTCAGAGGGTACGGCGAAACACCCCGCGACGAGACCGGATGGCTGAACCCCGATCGCGCCGCCAGGGATCTGAAAGCGGTGCTCGAGCATGTGGGAGTCCTCACCGAGGGCCTGCCGAAGCCCGCGCTCCTCGGTTGGTCCCGCGGCTCGAAGGTGGCTCAACTCACGGTCCAACGCTCGCCGGAGTTGGTTTCGTGCCTCGTCTTTTTCGGCTACTCCCCGACGTTCGCCGGTGCGCCCCTGGCCGATGGCGAAGGGGATACTCCACCGGCCGCGGCGCCAAACAGTGCCGCCGTCGCCGCCAGCGATTTCATCACCCCCGGCTCAATCAGCCAGGTTGCGATGGACGCGTATGTGAAGGCGGCGATGGACGCTGACCCCATACGCGTAGATTGGCGCGGGGCGCGAGAGTGGGATGAGCTGGATCCCACTCAGGTGCACGTACCCACTCTGCTTCTTCACGCGGAGTTCGACCCCATCGCGACGCCTGAGCAGCGTGCCTCGCTGTTTCATGACCTGGGAACTGCCGACCGGGAATCACTCGAGGTGGCGGGTGGGGACCACATGGCGTTTATCGAGTCCTGCCGACCGGAGTTCCTGGAAGCTCTCGTGGACTTCATCGACCGCCACCGTGGTCAGTCGCTTCCTGAAGGCTCGCCCAAAGCGTAGTGGCCGGACTAAGCCTTAATGGCTAAGCCTACTCGCCCTGAGCCGGAGGAACGAGTCGGCAGCCCCTCGAAGCGCCTCCACGCTTTCCGCTCCCAGAGCCTCACGCGCGCCCTCCACAGCGGACCTCCACAGCGGAAGAGTATCACGGAGTAGATTTTGCCCCTCCGTGTTGACATTCAGGGTTCGCGACGCCCTCGTCGGACCGGCGGACTCCTCTATCCAACCCCGCCTCCGCAGCAACGCCAAGCCGCGGCTGACTGTGGATTTGTCCATCTCGAGGTATCGAGCCACGTCTGCGGCACGTAAGCCCTCCATCGCTCCAAGCAACGCCAACACGGTCAGCTGATTCGAACGTACGCCGAGAGGTGCGAGCGAGTCGTCGAAGAGGCGCGAAAGCACGCGATCGAGCATGCGCGTGCGGCTACACACACATCCACGGAGAATCTCCCGCGCAGCCTCGGCGTCCAAGAGGCCGTTTTCAACAGCGTCGGCGTCACCGGTTTCCTCAATGTGGGTTGTGCACACAATGTCTTTAGGTTGCATATACACCTCACTACGAGAATGACGATCCGAGAGTCGTAACCAAAGTACAAGTTGCAGTTACAACTTACAAGTATTTATATGTGATAAGTGATATTTCACAGGGCGGGCATCATCAGAATGAGGGCCAAGAGAGTCGTTCTCTCCAGAAGCTCGGTCACGCGAATGTGCTCGTGGTGGGCATGGGCGCCATGCCCCACCGCGCCCAGACCATCCACCGTCGCGGTAAAGAGGCTCGTCGTGTTTCCATCCGACGCGCCGCCGGACTCGGCGCCCTCTAAATCGAGCCCCAACCGCTTCCCACACGCCTGAACCGCCTCCCACAGGACCCGGTTTCGAGGTGTGGCCTCCATCGGACCGCGGTCGAGCACCACCTCCATCTCCAAGCAAGTACCAGGTGTGGTCGCCTCCAGCCCCAAAATGAGGCCCTTGATCCACTCACCGTCGGCCTGGGTGGCTACCCTCACGTCCACACTGGCGCGGCACTCGGAGGCAACGACGTTCGCGACCGTCCCTCCCGAAACCGTTCCCACGTTGACCGTTATGCCCCGCTCCGGGTCCGTTAACGCATGAAGGGCCTGGATGACGACGGCCATCTCCTGGATCGCACTCGAGCCCTCTTCGGGCGCGACGCCTGAGTGCGAGGCCCGGCCGATGACCCGAAGCTCGATGCGTACCACGCCCCGACGGGTCGTCTTGATGAGACCCCGGTCTCCGAGTGCGGGCTCCAATGCCAGGACCCTGCTCGATGCCTGGGCCAGTCGCTCGATGTGGTCCTGCGACTCGGGACTGCCGATTTCCTCATCGGAGTTCAGAAAGATCGTGGGAACGACTGTGGGCTCGAGCCCGAGCGCCGACAAGGCCTCGAGGGCAAATACCATCTGGACGATCCCGGCCTTCATGTCGAAGACTCCTGGACCTCGGATGCAGTCCTCCTCTTCGTCCCACTCCACCGGCATGTGGTACACCGTGCCGATCGGCCAGACCGTGTCCGTGTGTCCGAGCAGAAGTTGGACCGGCGCTCCCTCACAGGCGGGGCCCGCTCCGTTGGGTGCCTTGGGTGACAAGTAGACGTGTCCGCCTGTCTCTTCGCCGGGGAACAACTCAGATACGAAGCCGATCGCCCTGAGCCGCCTAGTCAAAAGCTCCTGGGTGGCGTGCTGGGACTCAGGCACCAGGGAGGGGGACTCGAAATTGGCCAGCTCCATGAGCAGATCGACGATGTCGTCTCTCCGCTCAGCCAGGAAGTCCCCGACAGCCGCGACCTCAGAGTCCGTCATAGAAGCCCGCCCTCCGATAACTCTCGTCCAACAACTCCACGGGGTGACGCGCTACGATGTCCGATCCTTCCAACAGGAGCCCGGCTCCGATCTGCATCATGCAGCCGGGATTTCCGGTGGTGACGATGTTGGCTCCCGAGTCCATAACAGCGGACACCTTATCGGCACCGATGTCCGCTCCCAACTCAGCGTGGGTGATCCCATAGATGCCGGCCCCGCCACAGCACTCCTCCTCGTCGCGAAGGGGCAGGACGACGAGCTCCGGAATCGCCCCGAGCAGGGCACGGGGCTCCTCCCGCAAGCCCTGTGCGTGGCACAAATGGCAGGCGGCATCGTACGTGACCCGAGCCGGCACCGGCGCACCCACCCGCAAGGTGTCCCCGGCCAGGAGTTCCGAGATGTCCCGACTCGAAGCAGTTATGGCCGCAGCACTGTCGCGGTAGTCCGCGTCGGCCTCGAGAAGATGACCATATTCCTTGATGGCTGCCCCACAGCCGGCCGCGTTCACAGCAACGAAGTCGACTTCAGCCGATATCAGAGCCTGAACGTTGGCACGCGCTAGCTCGCGGGCTCCAACCGCATCCCCAGCGTGGGTGTGCAGGGCACCACAACAGCCCTGTCCACTCACTTCGACCACCGTATAACCGTTGGCCCGGAGGACCCTCTCCGTGGCATCGTTCACCCTCGAAAACAGACCCTCCTGGACACAGCCACGAAGGATGGCCACCCGTCCCCGATCGCCCTCCCCCTGAGGTGGGGCGCCCTGCCGTGACGCAGCCTTCGATGACGCAATCTCCGCTGACGCAGCCCCCGCTGAGATCGGGACTCCGGCAGTTGTAGACGGTTCGAGCGGAAGCCCTGGCTCCCGGCTCGCCTCGAGCATCGCGAGGCCAAAGCGTATCGGGTGGAGAAGACGGTTCGCTGGAATCCATTTCGCGGCCACCCCGGCGACGCCCAGCCCTCGCACGACCCTCGCCAGGCACATACTCCAGTTCGTCCACTTACGGCTCGAAAACACAGCCAGGAGCGTCCGCACGACCACTGGCGTCTTTCGAGCCCGGTAGACGGACTCTCGTGCGGCCTCGAGTAGGACCCCGTAGGCGACGCTGGAAGGACACACCGGCTCGCACGCACGGCATCCCAAGCAGCGGTCTATATGTGTCTGAAAGGCGTCGGACTCAGGGCTCAGCCGCCCCTCGACGACGGCGCGCATCAGGTGGAGCCGGCCGCGGGGGGAGTCGTTCTCGTCTCCCAAGCGGACGTACGTGGGGCAAGCAGGTAGGCAAAACCCACAATGCACGCACGGCATGAGCAGGTCTTCCTGCGCCCAGAGGGCGGCGGCGAGCGCAGTTTCAGGCTGCCGTTTCACTGCGCCAATCGTCCTGGAGCGAGAATAGAAGCGGGATCGAACGCGGCCTGTATCCCCGCACTGAACAGAGCGCTCGAACCAGACTCACCCCATGCCCCAACGGCACCCACGAGCTCCGGCGGACCCTGAGAGACCACCAGGCTTCCACCCTCTGCTTCCAAGGACCGGCGCAAGTCCACCAGTACCGACGTGGCCCGATCCACCCATTCGTCTGATCGGTCCATGCCCGCGATCATTACCCTGAGCACACCGGTGGGCGCGTGGGCCGCCAGCCGCATCCCCCAGCCCGCCGTGGGATCATGTAGGCCGCTCAGTCGAGAAGTCATCTCGACCAACTCCGGCAAGCGGGAAGGAAGAAGGCTGAGACGTAGTACCAGTTCCGCCCCATCCTCCATGGCCCTCACGTTCGCGAAAATCGCTGCGGATTTCTCTTCGTCGAGCCGTTGAAAGGGCGGCATGCCTGCTCGCTCAGACACGACACGCTCGGCCTCGTCCGCGGCGTCCACCGACTCCAGAATCCGGACCGCGACCAAGGGGCTCGACACGCCTCCACTTGCTCCCGACTCTCCATCCCCCGGCACCAACAACTCGACCGCCGCGAGCTGGAGCGGCGTTTGGGCAAGGCGACACGCAAGCGCCGCACCCGACGCCACATCGCCACTCTTGAACAGAAGCGAGCGATCCATCGCGGCGACGGGGTGGAGACGCATGGTCACGCTCGTGATCATCCCCAATGTGCCCCAACTGCCCGTGATCAGCTTGAGCAGATCGAAGCCCGCCACGTTCTTCACCACCCTACCGCCAAGGCCGAGCACTCGCCCGTCCCCCGTTACGAGCGTGGCTCCCAACACTTGATCCCGGGGGGATCCGAAGCCCGCCTGGAGCGGCCCCGCCGTCCCCACGGCCAACATGGCTCCCAGCGTACCTCGCTCTCCACCCGGGGGATCGAGCGCAAGCCACTGTCGGCACTCGCTGGTACGGCGCTCCATCGCCTCCAATTCGGCTCCTGCCTGGGCCTCGATGAAGAGGTCGGCGGGCTCGTAGGCGGTGACATTATTCATTCTCTCAGCGCTCACGACTACATCTACGCCCTGAGGAGGCTGTCCCCCGTTCAGCCAACTCCCTCGCCCACCCGGGACACAGCTCCAGCCCTCCTCTCTGGACACAGAGAAGATCTCAGCCACTTGCTCTTCGCTCTCTGGGAAAACGACGGCCTGCGGAACGCGCCCACACACGGCCCAACGCTCGGCTTCGAAGCCATCGACCACCTGCGCCTCAGACAACCGCTCTGACAACAACCCGGCCAACGGATTCAAGAGGCCGCTCCGTCGACGGCGGGTGGATCGGGAAGGACCTTGCCGGGGTTCATGCACCCGAGTGGGTCGAACACGGCTTTGATGCGTCGCATGGCATCCAAGTCGTCCGGACTATGCACCAGGCTCATGTAGCGCCGCTTGTCCACGCCGACGCCATGCTCTCCAGTAATCGTGCCCCCAGCCTCCACGCACACCGCCATGATCTCCGTCGACGCGAGCTCGACCCGGCTGAGCTCCTCGGCATCGCTCCGGTCGAACAGAATGTTCGGATGGAGGTTTCCGTCCCCGGCATGAAACACATTGGCAATGAGCAGTTCGTGGCGGGCGCCGATCTCGCCGATCCGTCTGAGAACCTCGGTGAGCTTGCTCCGCGGCACGGTCCCGTCCTGAACCATCAGATCGTTCCCGATCTGACCCATGGCCCCGAACGCCTTCTTACGGCCTCTCCAGAGCGCCAGCCTCTCCTCAGCGGAGGCCGCCGTTCGGACCTCTCTCGCGCCGGCCTCCCGGCACTGGATCACCGCCCGTTCGACATCGGCCGCCAAGCCCGCCTCGATTCCGTCGAATTCGATCACCAAAGCCGCCTCCGCATCGGTCGGGTAACCCGCGGCGAAAACACTCGCCTCAACCGCACGAATCGTGGCTCCATCGATGATTTCCAGGGCCGCTGGAAGCAGACCCTCAGCCATGATCTCCGTCACGGCGCTTCCCGCATCACTCAGTCGGTCGAAGATCGCCAGCAGCGTGCTGACTCCCTCCGGCCTCGGAAGAAGTCGCACCTCGATCTCAGTAGCGATTCCGAAACACCCCTCGGAACCGACGAACACCCCCAGTAGATCGTATCCGCCGGGCTCCCTGCCGAAACCGCCGAGTTCTACGATGCTCCCATCGTATGTCACGACCGTGAGCCCCGTCACGTACCGCGAAGTGACGCCGTACTTGAGGCAGTGGGGTCCGCCCGAATTCTCGGCGACGTTGCCGCCCAGCGTACAGGCGCTCTGCGAGGAGGGATCGGGCGCGTAGTAGAGTCCGTAGGGCTCAGCGACCGCCGTGAGATTCGCGTTGATCATCCCCGGCTGAACCCGCGCAAGTCGGTTCTCAGGATCGAGCTTGAGCATGTCGGTCATCCGCGCCGTACCCACCACGACTGCGTCACCGTCCGCCAGCGCGCCTCCCGAGAGGCCTGTTCCCGCTCCTCTCGGCACCACCGCCACCCCTTCCTGTGACAGGATGCCCATCACGCGGCTGACTTCATCGGTGTTCTGAGGGAGCACGACCGCACGCGGGGTCCTGCGGTAGGCGGTCAGTCCGTCGGACTCATACGCCAGCAGACGGTCCGCGTCGGCGATGACCCAAGCGTCTCCCACGACGCCTCGAAGGCGATTCCCCAACTTCTTCGTCAGCGACTCTGACAATATGCTCTCCAACCCCCCCCGGGGGGAAAGTGGGCCGTCAGCTCCGCTCCTGGGCCAACTGCTCAGCGAGCTTGTCCGCCACCATCTCGATGGCCGCACTGTCCTCGCCGGTGAGCGCGTCCGCCGTCCTACTGCCCACATCAATCAGCCCGAAGATGTCATCGCCGCCACGGATCAGCACGACCATCTCGGACTTGACCCTTGGATCACACAGGATGTAGTTGTCCACCGCACTCACATCGGGAACGATGGTATTCTCCCCGGCGGCAATGGCGGTACCGCAAATGCCTTCACCGACCGCAATCTTGGGGTGCGGCGTGGGTCGTCCGACATAATTGTGGAGCCAGACCACGTTCTCCTCGGCCTTCACGAGATAGACGCCTACCCAATCGAACCGATCATCGGCTGCCGCGATGTCCTTGACGGCCCGGCGCAAAAGTGAATCTGAGAGAAATCCGTTGTCCCTCAGTTCCTGCAACTCCTCTAAGACCGCGTTCGGTTCGAGCATTCGGATCGATTCCGGTTAAGGAAACGCGCGCAGGCGCGAAATGGGGCCAAGCCCCCAGAAACTCAAAGTTCGTTGAGCCAACACGGTACATACGACCCCGCCTACGATCAAGGTATGGTCACACATTAGACACACTAACTGCCCCCGGAGCCGCGCCTATCCCCGCATCATCGCGGAGTAAAGTCCGTGTCTGTGTCGAGACTCGACACGAAAGCAGCCAACAGATGAGCCGTGGATTCCAGATCGGACAGGCTCACCATCTCGTTCGGCGAATGCATGTATCGATTCGGCACCGACACGAGCCCCGTGGGGACGCCGGATCGGGTCAGGTAGATAGAGTCGGCATCGGTACTGGTAGACCGCGCCGCAGCCTGAATCGTATGAGGAATTGCCTCCGCCTCCGCAACCTCGACCAAGCGCTCGAAAACCACTGGGTGAGCGGCCGATCCTCGGCTCAACACAGGACCTCCCCCCAAACGGTGCTCTCCCAGCTCCTTCTTCTCGATATCGGGAACGTCGGTACTGAACGTGACGTCGACCACGAGGGCAACGTCCGGTTCCAGACCGAAAGCACTGGTACGAGCTCCTCCACCCGATCCTGAACCGATCTCCTCTTGTACCGTTGCGACCGCGACCGCGGACGCCGTCGGTGACGCGTCGGAGAGCAGCCGCAGGGCCTCGAGCACCACATACGCCCCGATCCGATTATCGATGGCACGGCTCACGATCCGGTCATCGGCCAGGCTCACCATCGCCGCGTCGATGACCATGGCGTCGCCGACCCTCAGGCCGAGCTCCCTCGCTTCCGCTCGGGACGCCACCCCGACGTCCACCCACAGTTTTGCGATCTCCGACGCCTTCTTGCGCTCGTCCGGCTTCTGCAGGTGAATGGCCTTCTTCCCCACAACGCCGCGCACGTCACCCTCCGAGCCGAGTATCCTCACACGTTGGCCCACGAGTACTTGGGGGTCCCATCCCCCGATTCGATCGATGTAGAGGAACCCGTCCTCGTCGATGTGCGTGACCTGGAGGCCTATCTCATCGATGTGACCGGCGAGCATGACGCGAGGCCGCCCACTCGCGTTGATTGTCGCGAGCGTGTTCCCGCTGACGTCCGTCTTGACGTATTCCGCGAAGGTCTCAGCCTCCGCGCGCCAAAGGCGGGCCGCCCCAACCTCGAACCCGGAGGGGCCGACAGCATCGAGGAGGGTCGCGAGAAAAGGCGGGGAGTCACTCATGGTGGGGCAAAGCTATAAGCACCGGGACGGGGAAAAAAGGTCGCCCAAGAAGCTCCCTCGACCAGCCTACTCTCCCGTCGATCAGGACAAAAAAATTTCGCCCTCAGCCATTCTCACCTGTACTGCACCCTCCTGGATACTCCGCTCGAGCCGGGCCATGATCCGTTTTTGCATGGCGTACCGCGTCGCGGGGAACAGGAGCCCGAACCCGAGCACGTCGGTGATGATCCCCGGCGTGAGGAGAAGCGCGCCGCCCGCGAGCACGGCCATACCGTCCATGATGGCCTGCCCTGGGACACGCCCATTCGCGACGTCATCGCGCAGCCTCCACATCGTCCGGAGTCCCTCCGTGCGCGCCAGCCAGGCACCGGTGAGGCCCGTGAAGACGACCAACGCGATCGTGGGCCAGAACCCAACGATCCGGCCCATCTGAATCAGAAGCGCCAGTTCCAGCAGGGGAACGACCACGAATAGAAGGGCAAGGCGCCCAAGAATGCTCATGGCTCGACAATACCCCGGCCGACGGGGGATCGGTCCTGCCAGGCGACGCGTTCTTCGCATGCTCCATGTCCACCGTTAGCTTGGATAATGGCGGCTCGCCGGAGCTACCGACCTGGCATGGCACAGACAGATATGGAAGAAACCTACTTCAGACGGGGGTTCGGCCTGAGGTCGCAGGTGAAACCCCTGATCGATCTCGAGTACCAATCCGAGCTCGTCCAGGGCATCCGCTCCGAGGGCCATCGCAGAGTCTTCGGCGACATCACGGTGCGCCTGGCCGAGGAGTTCGGATTCTGCTACGGCGTGGACCGGGCAATCGACTACGCCTACGAAACCCGTCACAAATTCCCGGAGAGACGCATTCGCCTGGTTGGCGAAATCATTCACAACCCGCATGTCAATCAACGCATCCGAGACCTGGGAATGGACTTCATCCTACCCAGCGACGACGGGAAGTTCGACTTCTCGGAGCTGACCCAGGAGGACGTGGTGATCCTGCCCGCGTTCGGCGTCACCGTGGGGGATCTGGCGACGCTGAAGGAGATCGGGTGCGTGATGGTGGATACCACGTGCGGATCGGTTCTCCTCGTCTGGAAGCGCGTGGGGAGCTACGCCCGCGACGGATTCACCGCCCTCATACACGGCAAGCACTATCACGAGGAGTCGAGGGCGACCGCTTCGCAGGTGAGCAACCACGAGGGTGGCCGATACATTATCGTACGGGACATGGAGGAAGCGGAACTGATCTGCGATTACCTGGCCAACCGTCCGACTCGACTCTCTCGTGAGGCCTTCATCGAGCATTTCGACGCGAAGGCCACGGAGGGCTTCGATCCCGACCTAGATCTCCAGAGGATCGGCGTAGCGAATCAGACGACCATGCTGGCGAGTGACTCGCTCGCCATCGGTACAAGAATCCACGAGGCCATGACCGAGGGATCTGGAAAGGAGTACACGGAGACCAATTTCCGATCCTTCGGCACGATCTGCTCTGCCACCCAGGAGCGACAGGACGCGATCAAGGCGCTGATGAGCGAGGGGCCCCCAGCGGTCATGATCGTCCTTGGCGGCTACAACTCGTCGAATACCGATCACCTCGCCCATCTCTGCCGGCAGTTCACGACCACGTATCACATCGAGGACGCCGCGTGCATCGACCTGGAGGACGAAACCATCCGGCACAAGCCGGATGTCGGGAGTGACACGCCTGAGGAGGTGGTCACCGATTGGCTACCTGAGGGACCGTTCGATTTGGGGATGACAGCCGGAGCATCGACGCCCAACAACAAGATCGGTGAAGCGCTGTTGCGGATTCTGGCGATTCGTGGCGTGGAGTACGCAACTTCCTAAGTTTTGCGTACCCGCCCGGTGTCGTGTCCACCCCGAAGACCCATCAAAACCTCGTAATCACAAGGCGAAACCCGATGGAGGCCTGTCGAACCCCCGGGTCCACACCCCCACGGATCCCGGTCCGTATGTTCTGCTCCTGATCACCGAACGAGCCGCCGCGCATCACCCAAAGAGCGTCCTCGGCGAGGCCCTCACGGTCGTCCGATTCCCCGTAGGGGTAGTCCTGATACGGGCTCCGGGTCAGCTCCCAGACGTTGCCACTCATATCGAGAAGGCCGAAGGGGCATTCCGGACATTCGAAACTGCCAACCGGCGCGGTACTCCGCCCCCCGTAGTTGGCCCGATCCCGTCTCGGCGCATTACCCCAGGGATAGACTCTCCCGTCGGACCCCCGTGCCGCCTTCTCCCACTCCGCTTCGGTCGGTAAGCTGATCCGCCATCCGTCGCGGAGCAGTCGACTGAGTTCGGAGGGCGTCCCCGGCCACTCCCTGAGCCTCGTCTCGAGCCACCGGGCATACGCCAGCGCGTCGGTCCAGGAAACCGTGCCCACCGGATGATCCGGGGGGGGCCGAAACGCCTCGTCACTCGCCCTGTATCCCGCTTCCTCGACGAACGCCCCGAACTGAGCCACCGTGACCTCATACCGGCCTATGTAGAAGGCCGGAAGGTCCAGCGTCGCCTGGGGACGGGCACCCGGCCACCGTTCATTGTCGAAGGCCAGCCGGTCGATCGCTGGATCACTTCCCATCAAGAACGGACCGGCCGGAACCTCCACAAAACCGAGGAGTGATTCATCCGGGAGGAACCACGCATCCGATCGAAGGCCCGAAGGACTTTCAAAACTGGCGGTAAGCCCTGAGAAACGCTCCGCGTCGACCGCCGATTCGGATGGTGGACGCTGAAACACCATCCACGCTGCGACCGCCGCGACGAGAACGGCCACCAACGCCACGCCGCCCGGGGACGGGGGCGGTCCGCTGACGGACGGCGGCATTCCACTCACCGTGACCGCCCGCCCCCGGCGCAGGCGAAGGTCCAGCTGTGGTCGCAGGCCCGAGCGTACAGGTCAGGCTCCTCCATTCCCATCAGGTTCTGCCCCCCCTGGCGCAAGAGCAGGCGGAGGTCGATGACCTTTGGGTCCGCCCTCGTCGGACTCGCTGGCTCCAGCACGTTGACGCACCCGGCCTGGAACCGGACTTCGCAGGCCCGCGAGAAGTAAGCGGTCGCGAGCTCGACGTCCGCGTCCGTGATCCGGCCCTCCACGTAGTGATTGCCCAACTCGTTGCAAGCCCATCCGGAATTGTCGCTGCAATACGTGGACTGCAATTGGATCAGTCGTTCGCACGCGCTCGGTCGTCCCTCCTCACACGACTGTTGCCAGAACGGCATGCTGTCACCGGTATGCTGCCCGTCAGTTCGCCCCATCGCCGCCATGGCACCGAAGAAAGCGATCCACACGGCCATGTGGGCCAAGTTGGCGCGCATAGGAACCCAGTCCCATCGCAGTCGACTCCAGACCGTGCTGGTCTGAATGGCAGGGACCATGCGGTCGATCGCCTGCACGCTCAGGTTCAGAAACGGCACACACAGAAGCTTGTCGTAGAAGGTCGGCGCGCCGAAGGCGCCGAGGAGGGCGTAGAGGCCGAAGACGCCCACGCCGTACAGCCCGCCGAAAATGCTCTTTCCTAGCGGCGTCCTCGGTGACGTCGACGGATCGGTTATGAGCAGATGCAGCCCGAGAAATACGGCGGAGGGAATCTCAGAGTCGATGAAGTATGGAACGCCCGCGACCGCCCCATACAGCGCACTCAGGGCAAACAGCATGATGGCTGCCGACGCGGCGACCAGCGTGATGGAAAAGAAGTACATGGCCACCAGGCCGACCAAGAACAGAAACGTGTAGATGTAGGGAGCGAGGGTGAGCGTCGAAGCGATCTCCTGCCCCCAGGTCATCTCGGTCGTGTTCGTGGCAATCAATACGAGCGAAAACAACCCCAGGGAGAACGCGGACGGGTTGAAAATGTGCACTCGTTTGCCTTCCCGTTGCCACCGCACGAACTCCTTGCCCATGAACCCGACCGCAATCATCAGGAACTGCAGGTAGAACCAGTCGTCACGGAACCACAGGAACAAGTTCGTGCTGAAAATGATGGGAAACGGCCCGAAGCCGAGCAGATACGTTTCGCGCCGGGTCCAGGCCAACAGCATGTCGAAGGCGTAAGCGAACACCAGTTGCGCCACCAGGAGCCAGACGAAGTCGTAGACAGGCCGCCAGTACCAGCCCCAATACGCGAAGACCGAGATGTGAATCAGCGCCTGCAAGTAATGTTGCGGGCGCAATATGGTGATGAACGACCGGCCCTCAGACGCCCCTCGCAAACGCAGGAAGAGCGCAACCTGCCAGACGAGCAGCACGATGGCCGCACCCCAAAAAGACCGTTGAAGAATCGGGTTGCCCGACACGCGTGGGACGAGCGACAGAAGGGCTAAACCCAGCGTCAGAGCCAGGGGCACCAAAAACACCCGGCGCGGCGACGGACTTCGGGAAGCGGGCTGCCTGTTCTTGTGACGGCTCGCCTGCTGGGCACGCCGCTGTCGTCGAGATGACATCGGTTTTTTGGGGGCTCTGGTGGTTCTAAGGGGGGAACGCATAATCGGGCCCTTCACAGTGTGCCCACGCGGGCAGGGAGGCAAGCCGGAGTCAGCCTCAAAAGGCGGGACGGGCGCCCGTCTCCCGACGGGCACCCACGTCAGGATTACCCGGTCGCGACCTGCGTCACACGCACCTCGCCGTAGATCTGGCCGAGCATGGCTCCGTACACGAGGTGGCCGACCAAGCTTCCCATTGCCATCGACGCCGAGCCTGAGAAGAACGGCATCCCCATCATCGGCATCACCAGGAGCTGTGCCATCAGAAAGGGTGCGATGGAGTATATCACGCCTCGGGCGATGCCGGGTCCCGGCAGCAAGGAGCCCACCACGGCATAACTTAGCGCCAGAACCATGCCGATCATGAGGTGTCCCCCCCATCCCAGCACCAAGTTGCCACCCATCGCCCCGGCGAGCAGCTCAGCGGGGTTCATCGGGAGCGAGCCCATCATGGGGGCGGCAAAGAGCCCAACCATCGTCATCACCGCGGTTCCGACCAGTCCTCCGGTCACCGCACGGCTGAGGTCTATGTTCATTGTCTTCTCCTTGTTGGTTTCGCCGCCGGGAGACTCCCATGGCAGCGCAACTGCAATGACCACCAACGAGAAAATCAGAGACGGGCCCACAGGGTTCCCAAGTCGCCGGATCAGTCAGCGGAGGGGTACTTGGCTACCAGCCCACAGACGGTGCTCATGTTGCGCATGGTCATTGGCGCCCCTCCCGCGGTCTTCGTCAGATCCTTCCCGAAGAGGGGTGACTCGCTGAGCTTGCCACGTATGAGCCAATACACTTCACGACCGGCGAATTCGAATCTGCCCGCATCGGTACTGAGATCCTCGAAGCCTCGCCGAGCGTCGGCGTCGGCCACTTCCCGCATGAAGATCACGTACACGGACGGATCGGCAGTCGGTGGCTCGCTAGGCTGGAGGTGGTCTCGACGGGTGACACCTACGCTTACGCTCCGGACACTGGTCGAAGCGCTGCGGTTTTGAGGTGGCGCCAGACGTGCCGACAGGCGGTCCATTGGCCGTGCTCTATTCCACGAACTTGGAGGCGATCGGGGCCTGAATCAGCGAGAGCGGGGGCCAAATCGTCAAGGAGACGTTCGGGTTTCCAGGTGGACGACGCTTTCACTTCACCGATCTGGGTGGAAATGAGTTGGCGGTCTGGTCGGATCGATGATGGCTGTTGCCGGTTGACAGGGCCATCGGACCCCGCGACCCTCATGGGTTAGCTTCGAAAGGGGTGCACAGACTTTGATGAGGGCGGAGGTCTCGTTCTTGGAGATCGGCCGCCCTTCTTGTTTTGTGACCAGGTCGGTCACACACCGCGCGGATGTTCCGCGCATATCAGACAGTCGGGATGTACGTGTCATCGTAGCTCCGACTTGCAAACCAAGGAGCGCATAGATGCGTACCAAGGGAACAGTGAAGTGGTTTAACGACCAAAAAGGTTTCGGCTTCATCACGCCGGACGACGGAAGCAGCGATTGTTTCGTTCACCACAACTCGATTCAGGCGGAGGGCTTCAAGAGCCTCGCTGAGGGAGCTCAAGTGGAGTTCGATGTGGTGCAGGGAGAGAAAGGGCCGGCGGCGGAGAACGTTGTCGCGCTCTAGATCAGACTAACTGATCGAAACCTGCGGGCCGTCCTGAGTGATCGGGGCGGCCCGTCTTTTTTCGGCCTGGGTTAGCGCGGTTGTGGCAGCCTGGCTCCTGGTTTCACCTCAATCGGTTCCAACGATCCGCGATTCGTGCCGCCCCACCGGAGGGCGCCCAAATGACGACTGCGCGGGTGGGGGAGCCGTTCGGCGCGGTAATGTGATTGACGAGATCCGACCTGTCCGACATCGTCTTTCGCGGCCTTACTGCTCGTGAGTCACTCCGGCCCGGCGAAGTCTTCCGCTTCTATTCCAACCTCGCGACGACCCGAGCCGCCCAACGACAAAACCGTCAGCCCCCAGAAAAAAGCAGGGCTGGGCGTAGGAGGTGAGGCATGGCAGTTCGGTCCGAATTCACGTTCCACACTCCTCCATGTCCACTTTCTCACAAGCGCCATCCAACCGATCTGAGATTACGATGCGCGCTAATCTGGTGACCTCAAGCGAAGCGCGCGAGCCCGGAGCTCACCACGACCAGCAGCAGGTCGCTTTTCGGACAGCGCCCGACGCGAAGGTCGCAGGCATGTTGCCTCTATGACACGAATTCCCTACGCTGCCCTCCTATCAGATGGATGGCGTGTCGCTCTCCGGAGGATCGATGAAGCGAACGTGGCGAACCGTCGCCGGGGTCTCAGCCCTGGTGGGACTCTCAGCCCTGGCGGGACTCGTGATGGCGCAGCGCATGCTGCCCCGGCCTGCCAACGCGCAGAGTTCGGCTGCGCCGACCTATCAGGTGGACCCCTTCTGGCCTCAAGTGCCTGAGCAATGGACCCTTGGTCAAGTTTCGGGAGTGGCGGTGGACTCTCGCGATCATGTGTGGATCGTGCAGCGTCCCTGGTCCTTGGGGAGCGACGAGGAGGCACGGAACCCTGAAGCGGAATGCTGCCTGCCTGCACCGCCAGTCATGGAGTTCACGGCGGAAGGCACCTACGTGCAGGGGTGGGGTGGCGAAGGCGAGGGCTACGAGTGGCCAGCCGATGAGCACGGCATTCATATCGATTACAACGACAACGTCTGGGTCTCGTCAGCGGGCGGACCTCGTCTTCGCGAACGCACTGAGAATCACCTCCTCAAATTCACGCGCGACGGGCGGTTTCTGCTTCAGATCGGAAGGCGAGGGGCGAGCCAGGGGAGCCTCGATACGAGGAATCTCAACAACGCTGCCGACATGTACGTGCATCCCGAGACCAATGAGCTGTTCGTTGCCGACGGATACGTGAATCGACGCGTGGTCATTTTCGACGCAAGCACCGGAGCATACAAGCGCATGTGGGGCGCCTACGGTAACACACCGGACGACGAGGTCTCCAACACGCCGCAGTACGAAGGGCCTGGCTCACCACAGTTCAATACGGTTCATGGGATTCGCGTCTCGGATGATGACTACGTGTATGTTGCCGATCGTCGAAACAACCGAGTGCAGGTCTTCACGATCGACGGGACTTTCGATCGCGAAGTCTTCATCGAGAGGCCGACCAGACTGCTGGGCACCGCCTTTTCGGTCGCATTCTCGGAGGACGTGGAACAGCAGTATCTCTATGTGGCCGACGCCGGGAATGGTCGAATTCGAATCCTCGATCGACAAACGCTGGACGAGGTGGGTCAATTCGGCCGCATCGGCCGCTACGCGGGTCAGTTCGTGTT
>Ga0310125_10000255_pt1 | contig 24130 bp, 23 predicted proteins | sample CB11b_Tmax_Bot8__FD_203508 | JGI IMG/M metagenome (GOLD analysis project Ga0310125, IMG submission 203508) | Marine microbial communities from Western Arctic Ocean, Canada - CB11b_Tmax_Bot8 | ecosystem: Environmental > Aquatic > Marine > Oceanic | place: Canada: Western Arctic Ocean | collected... | reverse complement strand
AGAATTCCAGAGATTTGATAAAAATTTATCCGAGGGCCCGGCCAAACAACTGTCTGTTTGTACTCTTGGTTCTAGCCATTTATATTCCTGTGACTGCATGCTGCGCCCTATGCGGCGCTGGAAGGTCGACCTGAATGACAATAGTAGACGAAGGCGCAGCCCAGGACGCCGGACGGGTTGATCTGTCGCCAACGGTATCGGACGAAGTCAAATTCACCACCTGTTATATGTGCGCCTGCCGCTGCGGCATTAAGGTGCATCTGCGCGATGGCGAGTTGCGCTACATCGAAGGCAACCGCAACCATCCCGTCAATCGCGGCGTGCTCTGCGCCAAGGGCTCGGCGGGGATCATGCAGCATCATTCACCGGCCCGGCTGTCACAGCCGTTATTGCGGGTAGGCGAGCGGGGCAGCGGCGAATTCAAGGCCATTGGCTGGGACGAGGCCATGGATCTGGCCACATCGTGGCTGGACCCGATCCGCAAGGAGGACCCGCGCAAGCTAGCATTTTTCACCGGCCGGGACCAAAGCCAGGCCCTGACGGGGTGGTGGGCCAGCCAGTTCGGCACGCCCAACCATGCGGCCCACGGCGGTTTCTGTTCGGTCAACATGGCCGCGGCGGGGCTGTATTCCATTGGCGGCTCGTTCTGGGAGTTTGGCGAGCCAGACTGGGACCATTGCCGTTACTTCATGATGTTCGGGGTCGCCGAGGACCATGATTCCAACCCCATCAAGACAGGCCTGGCAAATCTCAAGGAAAGGGGCGCAAAATACGTTGCCGTCAACCCGGTACGCACCGGCTATGCCGCCATCGCCGATGAGTGGCTGGCCGTGACGCCGGGCAGCGACGGCCTGTTGGTGCTGGCCCTGGTGCATGAATTGCTGCGCGCCGGCAAGGTCGATCTGGATTACCTGGCCCGCTATACCAACGCGCCCTGGCTGGTAATCGAAGATCCGGGCGCCGATGACGATGGCCTGTTCGCCCGCGATGGGGATGGCCATCCCCTGTGCTGGGACAGCAGCCAAAACGCCGCCGTCAACGCCATGGATAGCGGCATTTCCCCCAGCCTGAAAGACCGCGTCACCCTGCCCGATGGCCGGGCTGCCGTGCCGGTATTCCATCTGCTGGCGGAGCGCTATCTGGATGGCCAGTACGGGCCCGACGCGGTCGCCGACCAGACCGGCATTTCGGCCGCCACCATTCGCCGGATCGCGGGCGAGTTGGCGCATGCCGCCTTCGCCGAGGAAGTGGTGCTGGACGTGCCCTGGACTGATTGGGCCGGGCGCCGCCACGAACAGATGATAGGCCGCCCCGTAGCCATTCACGCCATGCGCGGTATCTCGGCCCACGCCAACGGCTTTCAGACCTGCCGAGCCCTGCATCTGTTACAAATGCTGTTGGGCAGTATCGATGTGCCGGGGGGCTTCCGCTTCAAGGCGCCGTTTCCCAAACCCGCCCCGCCCGGGCTGAGGCCCGCCGGCAAGCCGGGCGACGTGGTGCCGGGCCAGCCCCTCGGCGGGCCGCCCCTGGGCTTTCCCCAAGGCCCCGAAGATCTGTTGGTGGAAGCCAATGGCGCGCCCTGCCGCATCGATCATGCGTTTTCCTGGGAGGCACCCATGTCGGCCCACGGCATGATGCATACGGTGATAGCCAACGCGTGGCGTGGCGATCCCTATCCCATCGATACGCTGTTCATGTACATGGCCAACATGGCCTGGAACTCATCCATGAACACCACCGATGCCATGACCATGCTGACGGACAAGGATCCCGATAGCGGTGAATACAAGATCCCTCATATCATCTATTCCGACGCCTTTTTTTCCGAGACGGTGGCCTATGCGGATCTGATCCTGCCCGACACCACCTATCTGGAGCGTTGGGACTGTATTTCCATGCTGGACCGGCCGATCTCCAGCGCCGACGGGCCGGCGGATGCAATCCGCCAGCCGGTCCTTACCCCGAACCGTGACGTACGCCCATTTCAGGATGTGCTGTTGGACCTAGGCGCCCGCCTGGGCCTGCCGGGTTTAGTGGACGAGACCGGCGCGGCACGCTATCCCGGCGGCTATCCCGATTATATAGCCAACCACGAACGCAGCCCCGGCGTCGGGTCGCTCGCGGGCTGGCGCGGCACGGACGGCGGCAGCCATGGTAAGGGCGAGGCCAACCCGGATCAGCTTGCCCGTTATGTGGAGAATGAATGTTTCTGGCGCGACGAACTGGCGCCCGGGCAGCGCTATTTTAAGCATGCCAACAAGGATTATCTGGAATATGCCGTAAAGATGGGTTTCATCGGCGCGGCGGAGCCGGTGGTGCTGCAATTGTATACCGAGGCCCTGCAACGCTTTCGCCTGGCCGCGCGCGGGGTGGGTGAGCAACAACCGCCCCAGCAACACCGTAAGCGGATCGAGCGGTTTTTTGACCCCCTGCCGATCTGGTATCCGCCCAGCGCCGTGGACGGCACGGCGGCGGAGGATTATCCCCTACACGCGATAAGCCAGCGGCCAGCGGCCATGTACCATTCCTGGGGTTCGCAGAACGCCTGGCTGCGGCAGATCCATACCGCCAATCGACTGTACATCTCGGAACGTGTCGCCCGTGAACAGGACATCGAGGACGACGGCTGGGCCTATCTGGAAAGCCGCCATGGACGCATCAAAGCCCAGGTGCGGGTCATGGCCGGGGTCAACGACCACACGGTCTGGACCTGGAACGCCATCGGCAAGCGGTCCGGCGCCTGGAACCTGGCGGCGGACGCACCGGAAGCCGAAAAAGGTTTTCTATTGAACCATCTGATCGAGGATCTGTTGCCCCCCAATCAACATGGCGAACGCCTGGCGAACGCCGATCCCATCACCGGGCAGGCGGCCTGGTTCGATTTGCGGGTGCGCATAACCAAGGCGCCGGTCGGGGTGAAGGCGTCCGAACCCGCCTTCACAGCCCTGCCATTGCCGCCTGGCCTCGCGCCCCGGCCCGCCATCCTGCGCTATGGCGCCAGGTTCGCCAGCAAAAAATCTAAAGGTGGCAATACATGACCTCGTTACCGAAAGAAGCGCCGCTGAAACGCCTTGGCCTGGTGATCGACCTTGATACCTGTGTCGGCTGTCATGCTTGCGCGGTCAGTTGCAAGGAATGGAACACCACCGGCTATCACGCCCCCTTGCCCGATAGCGATCCCTACGGCAAGGATGTGGACGGGGTTTGGCTGAACCGGGTGCATGGCTATGAGACGGACCCAGAACTGGGCGGGCGCACGGTCTATTTTCCCCGCTCCTGCCTGCATTGTGAAGACGCGCCCTGTGTCACCGTCTGCCCGACCGGGGCGTCCTATAAGCGCACCGAGGATGGCATTGTCCTGGTGGACCAGGACATCTGTATCGGCTGCAAGCTGTGTTCCTGGGCCTGTCCTTACGGCGCCCGGGAGTTCGATACCGACGGCGGAGTGATGAAAAAATGTACCCTGTGCATCGACCGCATCTACAACGAAAACCTGGAAGAGGTTGACCGGCAGCCAGCTTGTGTCAGCGCCTGCCCAACCAAGGCCCGACATTTCGGTGATTTCAACGACCCGGCGTCGGCCGTGTCCCAATTGACTGCCGAGCGTGGCGGCGTCGAATTGATGCCGGAACTGGGCCTGAAACCCACCAACCGCTATCTGCCGCCACGGCCTGGCGCCACCATGGGCGATGGCGCCAGCCTACAGGATGCCCCGGGCGCCGACGACGGCTTTCTGAGCTGGATTGACAGAGTATTGTCGCGTTAGGCGCAGAGACGAAACATGCAACCAGCCTATTCCGTTATTTTCCTGACCACCGCCACGGGCGCCGGTTACGGTCTGCTGGCACTCTTGGGCATCTTGCGGGCCATGGGCGGCCTGCCGGACGACCGCGCCTTTGGCCTGTTCGGCCTGGGCCTGGCCATGGCCTTGATCAGTGCCGGGCTGTTGGCCTCCGCCGCCCATTTGGGCCGGCCGGAGCGGGCCTGGCGGGCGTTTAGCCAGTGGCGCTCTTCCTGGCTGTCCCGGGAAGGGGTCCTGGCCGTCGTGGGTTACGGCCCGGCGGCACTGTTCGCCTTTGCTTGGCTAGTCCTGCAGCGCAATGACGGCCTTTGGCCCCTGGCCGGCCTGGCGGCGACGGTCCTATCTATCGCCACGGTCTACAGCACGGCCATGATCTATCGTTCCCTGGCCGCCATTCCGCGCTGGCATCACCCCCTGGTAACACCGGTTTATCTGGTTCTGGCGTTGGCTACCGGAGCCTTGTGGCTGAACGTGGTGCTGATACCATTTGTTGATGGCCATGCCCTGTCGCAAGCTATTTGCCTCGCCGCCGTGGCTGCCGCCTGGTTGTTAAAGATCGCCTATTGGCGGGCCATCGACGGCGCCACGGGCCAAAGCAGCGCCGCCACGGCGATCGGTCTAGGCCACCTGGGCAGTGTGCGCCCCCTGGACCCGCATCATGTGCGGGACAATTATTTGCTAAAGGAAATGGGTTTCGCCATCGCCCGCAAGCATGCCGCTAGGCTGCGCCGCCTGACGCATCTGACCGCTTTCCTGGTGCCCCTGGTATTGGTCTTGCTTCAGACCGTCACCTCCGGCCCGCTGAGTTTGGCGGCAGCGTCCCTGGCGGCGGTGTCCGTCAGCTTCGGCGTCGTCATCGAACGCTGGCTGTTCTTCGCCGAAGCCCAGCACAAGGTGATGCTGTACTACGGCGCGGAGACTATTTAGGGCGATTGAAGACAACGCAAGACCGCTGGGCGTCGTCCTTAGACGGGCGCGGGAATAGGAGCCTAAATGGTAGACAATCACATAAAATTTTATCTCGCCTACAACAGCCCATACGCGGCAAAACTCGAATAAAGCAACGCCCAGGCCAAGGCCGGCGGGGTCTTCGGATTTCCCTTCTTTATCTACAAGGGCCAGAAGTTCTGGGGCAACGACCGCATCAAATAGCTAGTAAAAGCAATTTCGAATTAATAAGATTCGCAAAGCGATTCCTAGTGATTAGAAAGGTTTCTCTAATTCTAAAGATCTGAGCATTTTCAATCAACGCCAGGGGCTGAAATCGGGCGGGCGCTTTTCCAGAAAGGCGGCCGCACCTTCCTGCTGCTCGCCGGATTTATGATAGCCGGGCACCACACGGTCCACGATGTCGGCCATGCGGTCGCCCATGATCGGCTCCATATGGATGCGGAAGCTGGCCTTTAGTACCTTCAGGCACGACGGGCTTAGGGCAAGAAGTTGCTGGCACCATTCGGCGACCTCTTCATCCAGCTTTTCCATGGGCACGACGGCGTTGACCAGACCCCAGTCCAGCATCTGCTGGGCCGAGTATTGACGCGTCAGCATCCACATCTCGCGGGCCCGCTTATGGCCCAGGATGTTGGCTGAATGGGAAACCGGGAAGCCGCTGGCGGGCGAGCCGACCCGGGGCCCGGTCTGTCCGAAACGGGCATGCTCGGCGGCAATCGTGAAGTCACAAACATAGGCCAAGTGGTTGCCGCCGCCGATGGCATAGCCCGGCACCCGGGCGATCACCGGCTTGGGGCAGTCGACGATATAGCGCCCGAGCCGCCATTCGGTATCTTCAAGGCCGCCGTCGGCCTCCCAATTGACGTCACCGCCGGCACTGAAGGAACGCTCCCCAGCGCCGGTCAGCACCACGACGCCGATGTTTCGGTCGTCGTAGGTGCGCAACACGGCGTCCTCCAATTCGAGAATGGTATCGCCGGTAAAAGAGTTCAGAGCTTTCGGCCGGTTAATGGTGATGGTGCAAACGTAATCCTTGATCTCGAACAGGATATCCTTGTAGTCGCCGCTCATATGATGCGTCCTCCGTTTTTGCCGCACCAGTACGATACGCCATATTGTCACTAGACCATTTTCGAAATCGAAATGGTTGGTCAAGGCCGCGGCGTCGGCCCGGCGTTTGTACGCCGCCCCCCTAACCCCCCGGCGAGCCGTGCGCCTTGGCGCACTAGCGTGAACAAGAAAAGCTAGTCCTGATTCGATGAATATTGAATTTGGACTAGATCATGTACTCATAAACCCTCCGTAACGTAATGCAAGTTACGCGATTTCTGGCGTTCTAATGGTCGCGACCATCCCCGAACCTGGGACGCTAAGCATATTGGCTTTGGGCCTTAGGGGCTCGGCTTCGCATGACGTAAACAAGCCGCCGTTACTGCCGCTTAATCCACCCCCCAACCCGCCTTCTACCCAACTAATCCAGCGTCTGACATACACCCCAAGCAGGGAGGGACCGTTTGGTTCCTCCCGCTCCTGCTCATAAAGCCGGGCTGCGTGTCCAACGAATTTCTGGATAGTTAATTTGGCCACCCTCAGCCCATCCTGGCTGAAATGAAATACGCCGTTTCTCATCCTGCCAGTGACGCCGAGACGACCAGACATCGGCATCCGCGGATACCTCCGACGCCACTGACAAAGCTAATCATAGGCGGCATCGAGGGCTATACGCTAAGTAAGGTCGACAAGAATCGATGACTGCGGCGAACATGTAAACAAGGATGATTGCCGGCGCGCGATGCTCGAATTAGGTTATTTCCGGGCCCTCATGGTGTGGCTTGAGACTGACAGGCATGCGCCAACAAGCGGAAGCCGTATCGGCCGGCATCATTTATGAGTCGATGACCTAGAACAAGCCGGTGATCTGTCTATTTTTGTCCAGGCCGATGGCTTCCGCTGCCGGGCGGGAGGGCAGGCCGGGCATGGTCATGATATCGCCGCAGACCACGACCAGGAATTCAGCGCCGGCCGCCAGGCGGATTTCGCGGATCGAAATCACATGGCCCGAGGGCGCACCCTTGCGGTTCGGATCGGTGGAAAAACTGTATTGCGTCTTGGCCACGCAGATCGGCAAATGGCCGTAGCCTTGTTCCTGTAGTTGTTGAAAGCGCTCTGTCACCACACGTTCGGCGCCGATATCATCGGCGCCATAAATGCGCTGGGCCACAGTGCGCATTTTCTCCCACAACGGCATCTCGTCCCCATAGATTGTCTTGAAGTCCGAAGCGCCCGATTGCGCCAACTCCGCTACCTTGTAGGCCAAACTTTCCGCACCCACTCCCCCATCCGCCCAATGGCTGCAAACATGCGCTTCCACGCCGAAACCCTTGCAATACTCGCCGATTGCCGCCATTTCGCTTTTTGTATCGGCATCAAAACGATTAATGGCAACCACGGCCTGGACACCAAATTGGGCCAAGTTTTCCAGATGCCGGCCCAGATTTTCTAAACCCTGTTGCAAGGCGGCGACGTCTTCCTTGCCCAGATCGTCCCGGGCCACGCCGCCATGCATCTTCAAGGCCCGCACGGTGGCCACCAGCACCACCGCATCCGGGCGCAGGTCCGCTTTGCGGCATTTGATATTGAAGAACTTTTCCGCACCCAGATCAGCACCAAAGCCCGCTTCAGTCACGACAAAGTCAGCCATTTTCAAGGCCGCCTTGGTGGCGACAACGGAATTACAGCCATGGGCGATGTTAGCAAAGGGGCCGCCATGAATGAAGGCCGGATTGTTTTCCAGGGTTTGCGCCAGATTCGGCTGGATCGCATCTTTCAATAACGCCGCCATCGCACCGTCGGCGTTGAGCTCCCGCGCCGTGACCACTTCACGGGCACCATTTTGCGCCACCACCATGTTGCCCAGGCGGCGATGCAGATCGTCGCTGTCCGAGGCCAGACAAAACACCGCCATCACTTCCGAGGCCACGGTAATGTCAAAGCCATCCTGGCGCGGAAAACCATTCGCCACCCCGCCCAGATTGACGACGGTGGAACGCAGCGCCCGGTCGTTCATGTCGACCACTCGGCGCCAGGAGATGCGCCGGGCATCGATGCCCAGCTTGTTGCCCCAATAAATATGGTTGTCCAGCATGGCCGCCAACAAATTGTTGGCCGCACCAATGGCATGGAAATCGCCGGTGAAATGCAGGTTGATATCTTCCATGGGTATAACCTGGGCAAAACCACCCCCCGCGGCCCCGCCCTTGGTGCCAAAACACGGGCCCAGGCTGGGCTCCCGCAAGCAGATCGCGGTTTGCTTGCCGATCCGGTTCAAGGCGTCGCCCAGACCGACCGTGGTCGTCGTCTTGCCTTCGCCGGCCGGGGTCGGCGTGATGGCGGTGACCAGGATCAACTTGCCATCGGGGTTTCCAGCCAGCGAAGCCAGATAGTCCAGATCGATCTTGGCTTTGTCGGCACCATAACGGTATAGGTGCTGGCCGGGAATTTTTAGTTTTTCGCCGATCTGCTCGATCGGCAGTGCGGTGGCCTGACGGGCAATTTCAATATCTGGCTGCATGGTCCTCAGTATCCTTTTTAGATGTCTTCCAGGCCGCACCACTCGGCGATGAATAATGCCATGGCCTGGGTATTCTGGCGCACGGATTCTAGATTGACCCTCTCGTCAAAACCGTGAATGGCATCCGACAGAGGGCCATAGACCAAGCCCGGTATATCCGCGTACAGGCCGAAAAAGCGGGCATCGGTGGTGGCCGTGGTGGCGTGCGCCTGTAACGGCTTGCCATAGGCCTCGGCATGGGCCCAACCGAGGGCCGCTTCCGCCTCATCGGCGTCTTGCAGAACATAGCCTTCGGCCAGAAAGCCATTGTAGGTAATTTGCGGCGGGGCGTTGCGCAGAAAGGTGTCCTGGGAGGCGGCCTGGCGGATGCAATCTTCCAATTCTGCCCGCCGGGCCCCTAAATCGTCGCCGGGATAAACCGCCACGCGAAGATCGAAGACGCACCAGGATGGCACGGAGGAGGCCCAATCGCCGCCCGCGATCTTGCCCACATTAAAATTGATCGGGTGGTCATGGTCGGCGTAATAGGGCTGATCGACCCGCTCGGCGTTCCACTTTTGCTCCAGCTCCTTCAGGCCCTGGATCAGGACGAAAGCCGCATCAATGGCGTTGGAGCCGGTGCCCGCATAGGCCACGTGAACAGGAATGCCCTGAACCTTGATTTGCAGCCAGATCACGCCGATCTGAGCCCGAACCAGGCTGTCACCCATGGGTTCGGGGATCAAGGCCGCCTCCGCCCGGTAGCCCCGCGCCAGACAAGCCAGGGCGCCGTTGCCGGTGCATTCCTCCTCGACCACGGACTGCAGAAAAACATCCGCGGCCGGCCGCCAGCCCTGATTTTGCAAGGCCCGCAGGGCATACATGGCGCCCGCCAGACCCGCCTTCATATCGCCGGAGCCTCGGCCATACAGCCAGCCGCCGTCAATCCGCGGCGAGTAGGGCGGCGATGTCCACATCTCATGCGGCCCTTCGGGCACCACATCTATATGGCCGTTCAGGATCAGGGAGCGGCCCTTGGGGTTTTCACACCGGTGCCCGCCAACCACGTTGAAAGCGTTGTCGTAATCCGTATAGACCGGCGAGAAGCCCGGCAGATGGCTGATTTGATCCACATCGATCCGCCAACGGTCAACGGCCAGGCCCTGCTCGCGCATGGCCACGGCCATAAAGTCCTGAGCGGTATGCTCCCGGCCCCGGCGCGAGGGAAACTTCACCAGTTCGGCGGTAAAGTCCACCTGCTCGTCGAAGCTGGCATCGACCGCATCCTTGATCTGTCCCGCAATGGCACTATTCAACATGGTCGTCCTCCCACACCCGGCACGAACAGCAGAATAGGGTCAATATGCGGCGGGAACCACCACCAGGGGCAGCGCTTAAAGAGGTTTGCGTTACCCAATTGACGGTTGCCGCGGCGACCTCGCCGTCGTTTTCCGCCGTCATGATGTGGCATTGTTGCCAATGGTCGTAATTCTTAGGCCTGTGCGCTGGGTCTGGCCTGCATGCGTTCATGCCAGGCGACGATATTCTTCAAATTCTGATCAATAGGCTGATCCACGCCGGCGAAAAAATCGAGAAAGCCGAACAGTAGAATGTCAGCCAGGGTGAGCCGCTCGCCTGCGACGAATGACTTGCTGGCCATCTGGCCATCCAGCCATTGCAATTTATCCTGGCATGCCGCTTTCAGCTCGTCGGCCGCCTGGGGTATGCAGCGCATGCGGTCCTGGAACATTTTCAGGCCGGTGGAGAAACGGAAGCCATTGCCCATGGGCTCGCAAATATTCAGATCAATGCGCCGGGTCCACATGCGGGTCTCGGCCTTTTCCTCCGCCGTCGTGCCGATAAGCGGTGGTTCGGGGTGCTTGTCCTCGAGATATTCGCAGATCACGGTAATTTCGGCCAAAATGCTGCCGTCACCCAGTTCCAGGGCCGGGCATTGTCCGGCCGGATTAAGTTTCAGATAATCCGCCTGGCGATTGACGCCGGCCCTGATATCAACCTCTTCCCTGGCCAGTTCGATGCCTTTTTCGGCCATGAACATGCGGACCACACGAGGATTTGGACCTCGGGAATTGTATAATTTCATGCTGCTGCCCCCATGGATCGGTTTTAGTCTGCCAGCGCATGTAAAACCAGCCGGGCCTAAATGGCAAGCATTGTCGTGCCGCTATTTGCGGCCGCCGGCCAAACGGGCGGCGTCGGGATGGGCGCGCAGGCGGGACATGGCAAAAACGCCCAGGAACGGCCCGATCGCTAGCGCAGCAAAGGCATATTGCCAACCCCACGCGGCGGCCAGGGGCGGCACCAAATGCACCGTGAACAGGGTCAATAGAAAGCCGACAGAGGTTTGCACGGTCAGCATGGTACCAATGTATTCCGGTGGTGACAGTTCAGCGATCGAGGCTGAAAATTGCGCCGAATCCGCGACTATGGTGACGCCCCAGACCGCGGCCAATAGGCTTAGCAGCCACGGCGAGGCGCCGAATAGAAAGCCTATCCCCAAGGCGCATAGGCCCGATGCGGTCATCGCGCCCATGGTCAGGGTCGTGCGGCCATAACGGTCCGCGATGGCGCCGCCCAACAGGCAGCCAATGGCGCCGCCAATGCCCATGGCGCCAAATGTCGCCAGGCGCGACCACCAGGCCGCCGGCTCCGCCTCCATGACTTCACGAAAGGAGGCATCCAAGAACACCACCAGCCAGGCCCACATGGCGTATAATTCCCACATATGGCCCAAATAGCCGAAGTTCGCCCAGCGCAGGGCCGGCCGGCGAAAGGCCTGCAGGGCGACCCCGGGGCTGAACCGTGGCGCGGGCGCAAGGTTTGGCCCCAGGCCCACCAGATTGATCAGCAGTGCTGACAGCAGGGCCAGGGCCGAGGCGGCCAGCAGGGTGAATTGCCAATCGACACCGCCAAAGGCGTTAAACAGATGCGGCGCCGCCGAACCCAGGGTCAAGGCGGCGACCAGCATACCCATCAGCAAACCCACATCGTCGCGGGCCCAACTGACCGCCATCTTCATGCCAACAGGATAGATCCCCGCCATGCAGGCGCCGGTGACAAAACGCAGGACGAAGACCAGCGCGGAGGCCGGCGCCACTACCAACAACAGGGCGTTGGCCAAGGCAGCCACCAGGGCGGAGGCCATGAAAAATCGGCGTGGGTCCAGGCGGTCGGCCAGGCCCAGCAATGCGGACGTCACGGTGCCGGCAACAAATCCGATTTGCACGGCAGAGGTCATCATGGAGGCCTGCTGGGGTGAAAGGCCGTATTCGGCGATCAGTGACGGCACCACGGCGGAGGCGGAGAACCACAGGCTCATGGCCGCCACCTCGCAAAAAGCCAGCAGTGCCAGAGACCAGCCGCGCCGCCCATGTCCCAATTCCGTACCCCCTGAACACAAGCGCCTACTGGCCGCAATTTTGCACGCTGGCCCAGCCGGTTTCATGCTAGGACTAGCGCGAAATCCACCTGCCGGGTGCGTCATTTTTAGGACCTGATCATAGCGGAACTTTCTCGTATGGACGATCACAACAATGACAGCGCGGCGATGATTGCGGGGCGGTAATTTCGGGCCCATTGACGGTCATGCTGGCGATCACCCCGGCATCTGTTCTGGACGTCTTGGCAATGGGCATATACGGCATAGAGCGGAACGGTGAGATTAACAGCCAATACGGCAACCTGCTCATGCGCTGGCGCATTATTCCGCAATTGATGGCGGTTGGGGTCATGGTGTTATTGTTTTACCTTAACCAAGGTTAGATGACGGGGCGGGCAGGAAAAATCTCATGGTCAAGCTGACGAAAATTTATACCCGTGGCGGCGACAGCGGTGAAACCAGCCTGAGCGACGGCAGCCGCGTACCCAAGGATGACCTGCGGGTCGCCGCCTATGGCGATGTTGACGAGTTGAACGGTGTCATTGGCCTGGCGCGGCTACATGCCACGGGTGCCGCGGACGAGATGCTGGCCCGCATCCAGCACGATCTGTTCGACCTTGGCGCCGATCTGTCCACCCCCATCGTCGCGGCGCCTAAGCACCCGCCCCTGCGCATTCTGGACGGCCAGGTTGAGCGGCTGGAGCGGGAAATCGACAGCCTGGGGGAAAGCCTATCAACCTTGAACTCCTTTGTCCTGCCCGGCGGCACGCCACTGGCGGCACAATTGCATCTGGCCCGTACCGTGGCTCGGCGGGCGGAACGCCTGGCCACCACCCTGGCCGGACGGGAAGAAATCAATCCCTCGGCCCTGCGTTATCTTAACCGCCTGTCCGATCACCTGTTCCAACTGGCCCGACACGCCAATGACGACGGCAAGACCGACGTCCTGTGGCAGCCGGGCATCAACCGTTAGGCCTGCACATTTGCGGCTCTTGAGCCATTCCAAACTACTGCAAATTACACTACGAGGCAGACAGTCTTTGTTATCGTCATTGTCGGGCTTGACCCGACAATCCAGGGCAACAAACTCAGGCGTCTGCGGCTTTGGATCGCCATGGGACTTTGAGGGTCTCGGCTTCGCCACGCCCGAAGGTGACGTAGTATCGTGTTATATGCATTTTCAAAATAAAAATGCTCTTGCGGGGTGCTAAAAAACTCGAAAATCCAGCCTATTTTCGTCATATCCGCGTTCGCGGGTATGACGAAAAGTTAGCGACCCGAGGCGGTCAAAAACGTTTTTTAGTAGCCTGCCAAGGCTTCAGCCAGCGGGCCAGGCCATGGCCCAGGGTAACCATACGCGCCACCGCGCCGGGACCGCCCACATAGGCGGCGATCATCTTATGTGCCTCATCGGGCAAGGCGGCATTATCCAGACGTAACTGGGCTAGGCGGCCACCTTCAAGTCGGGCCCGTTCGTGGACCTGCTGCGCCGACCGCGCGATCGTCCCGTCTGCCTGCAAGGGCGCGAAACCCGATTGAATTAAAGCCAACAGACCGGGCCAATGGGCCAAATGGCGCCATAAGGTCGCCAGCACCTCGTTTTCTTTCCGCTCCCCCCAGCCGCCAAGATGCCTGATCTCGTTCAATAGGCTCCAGGTATCGGGGTAAAGATCAGCTTGAGCCAGAAGCGGTCGCAGCGGCGGCCAGGCCGGCGGGGCGAGTGGGGGATCGTCGGGCGCAGAGCCTGATGGCGCGGACACCAAAGCGGTCAGGGCCAGCATGTTCATGCCGTTGGAGCGGTTATAGGCATCGAGAATGCCCCGGATCGCCGGCAGATCATCGCCGCCGATCCCGGCACAAGCCAGCTGCCCCGGCGCCAATGCAATGGGCAGGGGCAAATCCGCCGCTGCCACCAGCCGCGCCAGGGCTACTGCCGGCTGCCCCGTCTGATACAGGGGCTTCACCGCCTGCCAGGCGGCGGCCAGGCCGCCATCGACATCATACAAAGAACGCCAGATGGAGGTAATCAGCGGAATTTCCATGGTAGCGCGGATATCGGCGAAAATTGCCGCGGTCTCTCCCGTCGCCTCCGCCTCGGAAATGGCGGAAACCGGGTCGCGCCCAAACCGTCCTGCCATCATCAGGCCGTTTGCGATGAGGCATAAGGCTGGCGCAGGGCGCGTTCGACCATTTCCAGGCGGTCTTGTCCATAGAACATATCGCCACCAACAAAAAAGGTCGGCGAGCCAAACACGGAGCGTTCGATCGCCTCCGCCGAATTGGCCCGATACTTGGCCTGTATTTCCTCCGTCAAGGCCGCCTCCAGCAGGGGCGCCGGGTCCAGGCCAACGCTTTCGGCGATCTTTGTAAGGGTTCCACGGTCGGCCAAATCCGCATCGAGGCGCCAATGATCACGCAGCATGGCATGGGCCAACTGGTCCACATTGTGGCCCTGGGTTAGGCCGGCAATCACCGTACCGTTGCACAACGCCATGTCCTTGCGGTGATGGGCGGGAAAGCCTTCCATTACCGGGGCGCCGCGCTCCTCCGACCAGCGGTCGATCTCCCGGCGAAAAAAATAGGCCCGCTGCTTGGAGCTGCGCTCGCGAAACGACGAGGACCCATTGGCCGGCACGACCAGGTCCAGATCCACCGGCCGGTGCACAATGGTGCGGCCCGCGGCTTGGGCGATTTCCATAAACCGGGCCGAGCCGAGATAAGCGAAAACGGAATGGGCAGAATAAAAATACTCAATTTCTGACATGCTGTGCTCCAATCTATCGAAGGATCTTTTATCTGTTTCCAGTCTAGCAGTGGAGCCCCGGCTCTTGCGATTATCAATACGCGTCGCTACGATTTTGTATCAAAATATTTAGGAGACATTGGACATGACCATTCCCATCCGCACTATCGACCATGTGGTGGTCATGGCCGCCGATATCGAACGCGCCATAGCGTTTTATTGCGACGTTCTGGGTGGCAGGGCCCGGTATTTGCAGCGCTTTCGCGACGGCCGGCTGTCCAGTCTGCCGATTGAGCTGGGCGGCGCGGTCGTCAATCTGCAACGCCTTGACCAGCCCGCCTATATCGTCGCGGAACGGTTGGAATCCGGCACCGTTGATGTCTGTTTCCGCTGGGACGGCACCATCGCCGAGGCGGTAGCCTATCTAAACCAGACCGGGGTCCAGGTCATCGAAGGGCCGGTGCCGCGTTGGGCCGCCGACGGGGTCTGGGGTCAATCGGTCTATTTCCGCGACCCGGACGGCAATCTGCTGGAATTTCTCTCGACGGCGGAGCCTACCGAGCCATTATTTACAGAGTAACCGGCTGATCGCGGCCTTTTGCCGCGATAAGTGCCGCCACGCGTTGACTCGCCTTTCGCCCTTCACTATTTTGCGGCGCAGCATTAACCAGCGGGCGCGATAATCCGTCCGCCCGGCACGCAGGCAACGGGATCCCGCGCGACCGGAAGATCATTCCCCTGAGAAGAGGCCGCCGATGAAAGTTCTCGTCGCCGTCAAGCGTGTGGTTGACTACAACGTCAAGGTCCGGGTTAAGTCCGATCAAACCGGGGTCGACCTGTCCAACGTCAAGATGTCCATGAACCCGTTCGACGAAATAGCGGTCGAAGAGGCTCTGCGCATGAAAGAAGCCGGCACGGTAGACGAAATCATCGCCGTTTCAATCGGTGTGCAGCAGTGTCAGGAGACCATCCGTACCGCCCTGGCCATGGGCGCCGACCGCGGCATCCTGGTGAAAACCGACGAGGTTATAGAGCCTCTGCATGTGGCCAAGGTCCTGAAGGCAGTAGTAGATGAAGAACAGCCGGGCCTGGTCATCCTGGGCAAACAGGCGATCGACGATGACTGCAATCAAACCGGTCAGATGCTGGCCGCCCTGTTGGGCTGGCCGCAAGGTACCTTCGCCTCCAAGATCGAATTTGCCGACGGCACCGCCAACGTAACCCGTGAAGTGGACGGCGGTCTGCAGACCCTGACCCTGAAGCTGCCGATGATCGTCACCACCGATCTGCGCTTGAACGAGCCGCGCTATGCCTCATTGCCTAACATCATGAAGGCGAAGAAGAAGCCCATTGATGAAAAGACGCCGGAAGATCTGGGCGTCGATATGGCGCCGCGCCTGACCACCCTGACCGTGGCGGAGCCGCCCAAGCGGGTAGCCGGGGTGATCGTGGCGGATGCGGCCGAACTGGTACAAAAGTTGCGTAACGAAGCGGGGGTGATCTGATGTCCGTCCTGGTAATTGCCGAACACGATAACGCCGAACTGAAACCGTCGACCCTGGCCGCCGTAACCGCCGCTACTGCCCTGGGTGGCGATGTGGATGTTCTGGTGGCCGGCAGCGGTTGCGCGGCAGTCGGCGAGGCGGCGGCGAAAGTCACCGGCGTGGCCAAGGTGATGGTTGCGGATGCACCGGAATACACCCACATGCTGGCCGAACCCATGGCGGATCTGGTGGTCCCCCTGGCGCGGAATTACGCCGCCGTTCTGGCGGTAGCGAATACGGTGGGCAAGAACTTCATGCCCCGGGTCGCAGCACTTTTGGATGTCTCGCAGATCTCGGAAATTTCGGCCGTCGTTAGCCCCGATACCTTTATCCGGCCGATTTATGCCGGCAATGCCATGGCGACGGTGCAATCGTCCGACGCCATAAAAGTCATCACCGTGCGCGCCACGGGTTTTGAGAAGGCGGCGGCCGAGGGCGGTTCGGCGGCCGTGGAAAGCATCCCTGCGGCAGGCGATCAGGGCCTGTCGTCTTTCGTGAGCGACGAGCTATCAAAATCCGAGCGGCCGGAACTGACGGCGGCGAAGATCATCATCTCCGGTGGCCGCGGCATGCAGTCCGGCGATAACTTCCCGATCATCGAAGCGGTCGCCGATCTGCTTGGCGCCGCGGTCGGCGCCTCTCGGGCGGCGGTCGATGCCGGTTTCGTGCCCAACGATTATCAGGTCGGCCAGACCGGCAAGGTCGTGGCCCCGGAATTGTATATCGCCGTCGGCATCTCGGGCGCCATTCAACATCTGGCGGGCATGAAGGACAGCAAGGTGATCGTCGCGATCAACAAGGATGAAGAGGCGCCGATCTTTCAGATTGCCGATTACGGCCTGGTCGCCGATCTGTTCAAGGCGGTGCCAGAGCTGGAAGAAGAGCTGAAGAAACTGCCGCCGGCATAGTTAGAAATAATTTAACGAAATGGGGCCGTTATCGCGGCTTAAGCGATTGCTTCTATTCGTCTATCCCAAAAGGATGCAGGCAAACTTAATCTCCATGTGCACTTGGCACCGCCGTAACCAGCCAGCAGAAAGATAAATGATGATCCAGACCATTGGCGTAATCGGCGCCGGACAGATGGGCAACGGCATTGCCCATGTGTTGTCCGCCGCCGGCTATGACATCCTGCTGACCGATAGCTCTAATGCCCAGATGCAAAAGGCGTTAACGACGATCGAAGGAAATATGCGGCGCCAGGTTGGCCGGGGACGGATGGATGAGGCGGAGATGATGGCGGCCCTGGGCCGGATAAATACCGTGGCCGGCCTGCCTGAACTGGCTAACGCTGATCTGGTGATCGAAGCAGCGTCCGAGGACGAAGACGTCAAGCGGCAGATCCTGAGAAATCTGGGCCCGATCCTGAAGCCGGAAGGCCTGATCGCCACCAACACCTCGTCCATTTCCATTACCCGCCTGGCCGCCGTCTCGGGACGGCCCGAACGGTTCATGGGCATGCATTTCATGAACCCGGTGCCGGTGATGGAGCTGGTAGAGCTGATCCGCGGCATCGCTACCGATGAGGTGACCTTCGCCGCGGTGCGCGAAGTGGTGCTCAAGGTCGGCAAAACTCCCACCAATGCCGAGGATTTTCCCGCCTTCATCGTCAACCGCATCCTGATGCCCATGGTCAACGAGGCAATCTATACCCTGTACGAGGGCGTCGGCACCGTGGAAGGCATCGACACCTCCATGCGCCTGGGCGCCAATCATCGCATGGGGCCCCTGGAACTGGCCGATTTCATCGGCCTGGATACCTGCCTGGCCGTCATGCAGACCCTATTCGAAGGCCTGTCGGACACCAAGTACCGACCCTGCCCCCTGTTGGTCAAATACGTCGAAGCCGGCTGGCTGGGCCGCAAGACCGGCCGTGGCTTCTACGACTACCAGGGCGAAAAGCCGGTCCCGACGCGGTAGACGGCTTCTGAGCCCGGAATTGACACCGGGTTTGGCCCGCAGAGCGCTCACCCACTGATTTACGGCGATATCGTCGGGCTCAGCTTCTAACAACACCCGGTTGCAGCCAGCACTCTTGGCCCTGTATAGGGCGTCATCACTGCGTTCAATCAGGGCATTCAATGGCTCGTCGACATACTTAAGTATGTTAAGCATAAGTAATTTACAATTAATCTAAATGTTACAATCGGTGCGGGGCCGCCACTTAAAATGGCTGTATTTATTAGCCTTCGTCCAAGCCCGTGCCGCCGTAGAGCCATTCCAGGCGGTCGTAATAGTCTTCCGTGGTCAGGTTTTCCATGATGTGGTTGCGGACCCGGGCGTGCGCGCCGTCGGGGTGGTAAATATGATCGCCCATGGCCCGGGCGCCCAGCTGGACCCGGGCGGTGCGGATCATACGCTGATCGTTATAGGCGGCGAAGGCGCGGTCGATATTATCGCCATGTCGGTCCATCATGTGCGAGAGACAAACCGCGTCCTCCAGCGCCATGCAGGCGCCCTGGGCGTAATATTGCAGCATGGGGTGGGCTGCATCGCCCAACAGGGTGACCCGGCCGTCGACCCAGTTTTCCACGGGCTCCCGGTCGCACAGCACCCACAACTTCCAATCACTGCCATGGCGGATGACCTTAAGTATTTTTTCGCTGATATGTTGGAAACCCTGCAGCACCTCTTCGTGGCTGACCGGCTGGCCCGCGACCGGTTCGGGGGCTTGGTTGTGATAGGTGGCAACCAGGTTGAATACTTTCCAATCCGAGAGCGGGTAATGCACGATGTGACAGCGCGGGCCGGCCCACAGGGTGGCGGCGTTCCAGCGTAGATCTTCCGGCATTTGTTCGGTGGGAATGACCGAGCGATAGCTGGAATGGCCCGATATCCGGGGCCTATCGTCGCCCACCACCTGGCGGCGTACGCTGGACCACAGGCCATCGGCGCCGATCAGGGCCGTGCCCGCGACTTGTTCGCCGTTGGCCAAATTGGCGGCGACGCTTTTGCCGTCCTGATCATAGCCTGCCACATCGGCGTTGACCCGTAGCTCTATCAGGTCCCTATCCTGGCAGGCCCGCAGCAGGACGCTGTACAAATCACCCCGGTGCACCACCGCATAAGGATTGCCGAAGCGTTTTCGGAAGACTTCATCCAGGGGGACATGCATGATCTCGTCGCCGCTCATGGCATCCATCAGGCGCAGCTGGTCCACATAGACGGCATTTTTCCGCGCGGCATCGCCAATACCAAGATAGTCAAAGGAATGAAAGGCGTTGGGGCCCAGTTGGATGCCGGCGCCGATCTCGCTCAGTTCGGTTGATTTTTCCAACACGATAGAGGCGAAGCCTTTCTGCGCCAGGCCCAAGGCGGCAGCCAAGCCGCCGATGCCGCCGCCGGCGATGATGAAACGTTTCTCGGTCATGCTATTCCTGATACTTAAAGGGTGACTTGATCATAAGCAGAAAGCTGGTATGGGCAACGCTGGAGACCTAGGGTCACCCTGGGAACTTCATGGAAAGGAAGAAGCGATGACAGGGAAACGGCCTCATTGCCTGGTGGTAGGCGTCGGCGCAGGTACCGGGCTGGCTTGTGTAAGGCGCTTTGTCGAGAGCGGTTACAAGGTCTCCATGATCGCCCGGCACGCCGAGCGCCTGCAAAGCTTTGCCGAGGAGAGCGAATACACCGTCGCCTATCCCGCCGATATCGCCGATCTAGACGGTTACCGTGCCACCCTGCAACAGATCGTGGCCGAGCAGGGGTTGCCGCAAATGGTGGTCTATAACGCAGCCCTGGCGACCTTTGCCCCTTACACAGAGCTGGATACGGATTTGTTCGAACGCAATTTCAGGGTCAACACCACCGGACTGCTGGTCACGGCCCAGGAACTGGCGCCGCTAATGGTAGGGGCAGGGGGCGGCGCCCTGGTGGTGACGGGGAATACCGGTGCGACCCGGGGCATGCCCCGGTTCGTGGGCTTTTCCCCGACCAAGGCATCCCAACGCGTCCTGGCAGAAAGCCTGGCGCGGGAGCTGGGGCCCCAGGGACTGCACATCGCCTATGTGGTGATCGACGCCATGATCGACATGCCCATGGTGCGTAAACGCATGGCGGATAAACCGGACGAATTTTTTGCCAAACCCGAAGACATCGCCGGCGAGGTTTTTCATACCGCCCACCAGCCGCCCTCAGCCCGTTCGTTCCTGGTCGAAATCCGCCCCTACGCTGAGCCGTGGTAGCGGTATCGGCGCTGGTCAGTTTGGCAGACGCCGAGGCTCACCGGCCGTCCAGGACGATAACCCTCAAGGACTAGCGCCATTGCGGCGCACAGCGCGAGTGGCGCCTGAACAAAAAAAGAGACCTAGTTCCCGGTGAAGTTCGCCTTCCGTTTTTCCACGAACGCCGCCACGCCCTCACGGTAGTCGCCCCGTTTGGCGCAATCGGCGAAGCATTCGGCCTCCAACTGCAATTGAGATTCGAACTCGTTCTCCAGGGAGCGGTACATCAGCTTTTTTCCCATACCATAGACGTGGGTGGGACCGCTGGCTAGACGGGCCGTCAGCTTGTCGCATTCAGCATCCAGGTTCGCCCCGGGCACGACGAAATTCACCAGACCCATATCGGCCATTTGTTGGGCCGTGTAACGGTCGCCGAGCAGGGTCATCTCCATGGTCTTTTTGATGCCGATGGCGCGGGGCAGATGGAAGGAAGAGGAGCCATCGGGTGTCGTACCAATATGGCAATAGGCCAGGGTGAAAAAGGCCTCTTCTTCGGCGATCACCAGATCACAGGCCGCCGCCAGGGAAACACCGGCGCCGGCGGCAGCACCGCGCACCTTTGCCACGATGGGTTTGGGCATGCGGCGCATGGAAAACATGATGGTATGCAGGTCATGGATGCGGTGCAGAAAATAGCTCTGGGTCTCGGCCTCATCGTGGCTATTCAGATAGTCGTGCATGCTTTTCACATCACCCCCCGCCATGAAGTGATCGCCGGCGCCTTCCAGTACCACGCAACGGATGGCGTCATCGAACTCCACCGTGTGGAACAAGGTATCCATCTGGCTGCGCATATCCATTGAGAGCGCGTTGCGCGCCTCGGGCCGGTTCATGGTCAGGGTGGCGACGCCACCGGCAACGGTCATTTCAAGATCAGCCATCGTTCAATTCCTTCCGGGGATTTTCCATGGGTTATGATGCCACCTGCTGGCAGTTTAGCGGGGTTAATACCGTCAAGTTTGCCGCCTGCCTAGAGTGATTCTGACCTGCCAGCCTGCAAAATTTCACAAAGGGCCTGGGTCATATCGTGAATAGGCTGGGCGTTGGCTTCGACCCGCGCCAGCAGCAAGGCGCCTTCCAGGCCCGCGATCATGGTCGTGGCCGTGGGGGCAACGCGGTCCGCCCGCCAACCGTGTTGGCGTAACAGGTCTTCCATCACCACCCGCCAATCGGCAAACACCGACTGCCCGGCCCTTGCTAGGGCGACAGAGCCCGGGGTGGTTTCCAACAGGGTGGTAGTGATGGGGCAGCCGTCGCGGAAATTCGAGGTTTCCAGCCAGCGCACCAACATCCCCGTATAGCGGCGCAAGAAATCCGCCGGGCTGTCAGCCTGCCGGGCTAGTTCGGCAAAGGTTTCTGTCACCAGTCCCCCCGCCGCCGCGACCGCCGCCACGCCGATCTCTTCCTTGCCGCCGGGAAAATAGTGATAGAGGGAGCCCCGCGCCGCACCGCTGGAGGCCAGGATATCGCGCAAACCAGTGCCGCTATAGCCCTGGCGGCGAAATAGTTTCGCCGCGGCCCAGATCAAGGCATCACGCTGTTTGCTTTGTCGTATCATTTCTTCATTATATATTTAGACCGGTCGTCATAATATGGGCGGCCCACCAAAATGTCTATCGAAAAGTGGGGCCCCTATGACGGAACAACAAGGTCAGGATGATATCGGTGTCGCCGCGCGCCGGTTTCTTGAGAGCATGCCCACGGGTTTCGAGGCCCACAATACCGCGCCGGCCCAGAGCCAAAGACTGTGGCCATAGCGAAGCGAACCATATGGGCAAAAGTACCGGCCTGGTCATGACCCGCGCCATCGCGCCATAATCCGGTTTCAATATTCACCAAATCCGAACTAGCCTTTTCGTTCACGCCAGTGCGCCCTGAGCAATTTCAGGATGAAAATGCTCAGACCTTTTGAATTAGAGAAAGTTTTCCATTCACTTAAGAATCGCTTCGCGATTCTCAGAAACTCGGAATTTCTATAGACGCGCGGTTCCACAGGGGCGGCGTACAAACGCTGGGCCCCCGTCGCGGCCTTAATGGATCATTTCAATTTCGAAAATGGTCTAGATCACGCCGTCTTCGCGCAACGCCGCGATGGCGTTCTGGTCAAGGTTCAGCCAATCGCTAAGGATCTCGTCGGTGTGCTGCCCCAGGGTGGGCACGGTGCGGTGGTTTTTGACCGGCGTATCCGCCAAGCGGATTGGATTGCCTTGCATCCGCACGGTGCCCTGAACGGGATGCTCGATCTCGATGATCTGGCCGCGATATTTGACCTGCGGGTTTTCAACAATATCGGTCACATCCGCCAGGCGTGCACAGGGAATTTCGGCTGCCAGCAAGCGCTCAAGCAACGAATCCCGGTCGTACCGGGCGAACCAGCCGGCCACGGTTTCATCCACCAGCTCGGCGTTTTCCAGCCGGCCTGCCGGCGTAGCAAAACGCGGATCGTCCATCACCCGGGTCTCGTCCATGATCTCCAGCAGGGCTTCAAAATGCTTCTGATTGCCGCCCATCAAATGCAGGCGCTGGCCATCGCGGGTGCGGTAGGTATTGGTCGGCGCGCTGTAGCGGTCACGGTTGCCCAGGCGCCCCATGACCGTGCCATCGCGATGATGTTCGGCCACCGCTGTCATCAGGAACGACATAGCGGTATCGAGCAGCGGCACATCGACCACCTGGCCGCGTCCGGTCCGCTCCCGCGCCTGCAAGGCGGCCATCACGCCAAGCGCCGCGTTGGTGCCGGTCGAATAATCAATCACAACGGAACCGTACATGGTTGCCTCGCCGTCGACGCTGCCGGTCATATGCATCAGGCCGCCCTCGGCCTGGGCGATGGCATCAAACGCCGGCCGCTTGGCCCACGGGCCGTCCTGGCCAAAACCGGAAATGCGGGCCATCACCACGCGCGAGTTTAGGGCGCTCACCTCTTCCCAGCCAAAGCCCATGGCTTCCATAGTGCCGGGACGGAAGTTTTCCACCAAAACGTCTGCTTTGGAGATCAGCGAGGCCAGGATGCCCCGGCCCGCCGGGTGGCGCAAATCGAGCGTAAGCGAACGTTTTTCGCCATTGAACATCATCATATAAAGCCTGTCGTCACCCACCGCGGCGCCGGGACCGCGCATGATGTCGCCGACGCCGGGCTTCTCGATCTTGATCACTTCGGCCCCGAAATCGCCCAATAATTGGGCGCAATACGGCCCCGCCACATAGCGCGCCAAGTCGAGCACTTTTATTCCGTCGAGCGCTCCCGCCATCGAACATTCCTTTTTTTATCGCCCATTATCTTGTGGTTTTCGAAGATAGTGCGAAATCTAACCACCCTCGAATCGTAACCAAAGACGCGCGGCGGTCAAGCCTCCCACGCCAGTCTCGGGGCAAAATCTTGATTAGTCCCCAGCATCTAATTCAGGCGCGATCAGTTCGCGGCAATCGGGTGAGAAGGTCAAGGGCGCATCGGTGACGGCGGCAAGTTCGTCATGGCGCAGGCCAGGGATAATTTCCCGCACCACAAGCTGGCCCTGCGCGATATCCACAACCGCCAGGTCCGTGTAGACCCGCTTGACAACGCCGCGCGCCGTCATGGGAAAGCTGCATTCGGTGACCAGACGGGCCGCCCCGCCGCGGGTGGCGTGCCCCATGATGACGTGCACCGCCTTGGCGCCCATGGCCAGATCCATGGCGCCGCCGATCAAGGGGCCCTTGTTGGGCAAAAGCGCATCCCAGTTGGCCAGATCGCCGTTGGCGGCGACCTGAAAGGCGCCCAGGATGGTAATATCCAAATGGCCGCCGCGGATCATGGCGAAGGAAGCGGCGGAATCGAAAACGCTGGCGCCATCCCGCAAGGTGACCTTCTGGCTGCCCGCATCAACCAGTTCCGGGTCCTCCTGGCCCAGTTCGGCCACCGGGCCGACGCCCAATAT
>Ga0310125_10000254_pt1 | contig 24174 bp, 23 predicted proteins | sample CB11b_Tmax_Bot8__FD_203508 | JGI IMG/M metagenome (GOLD analysis project Ga0310125, IMG submission 203508) | Marine microbial communities from Western Arctic Ocean, Canada - CB11b_Tmax_Bot8 | ecosystem: Environmental > Aquatic > Marine > Oceanic | place: Canada: Western Arctic Ocean | collected... | reverse complement strand
ACCTACCACGCCGAGATACTGTACGAGTTCTCAGTTGAAGGAATCACCTTTAACGGAACTCGCATTGCCTATGGCGACTATGGTTCCAGTAGTTCATCACACGCGAGACGGATAGCCAACCGCTATCCGAAAGGAAAGAGCGTGACGGTGTACTACATGCCCGAGACTCCAGAGGAATGTCTTCTAGAACCTGGATTGCAAGCACAAGCGTGGATGCTCCCTGGCTTAGGATTGATCTTCTTTGCCGCGGGCGGTCTGATGGCATATTTCTGTTGCCTGAGAACATCGAGTGGTAACCAGGGCACATCTTCACAACAGACAACTGGTGATAGATCGTTATTTGAACCGACGCAGTTCGACGATCCTATCGCCATGGAGACACAATGGACGCCGAAGAAGTCAGATGGCGCAAGTTTCCGAACACACAAGATTGTGCGAAGCTTTGGAACACGGCTTGTATTCCGACTGTCATTGGGTGCGAAGCTTTTCTTTTCCCTGTTTCTTCTGATCGGACTCGGTGTATTGGTTGGCGGTGTTGTCGTGGCTGTTAACGGAAGCGAAAATGTACTGGTACCGATATTCATGTGCATATCGGGAGCGGTCTTTGTGGTTACTAGTAGTAGTACGTTCTATGTGATGAACAAACCTGTCGTGTTCGACAAGGACGCAGGTTATTTCTGGAAAGGTCGTCGGAGTCCACGCCTGCACCTCATGGGTAATGCATCGAAGGGATTCGTGCGCCTGCATGATATTCATGCTATTCAACTGGTGACCGAAGTGTGTGTCAGCAACAGCAATAAGAACCCAAGTAGTTATTACAGTTATGAGATTAATATCGTTCTCAAAGATGCTCGCCGTGTAAACATCATCGATCACGGAAACTTGAGTCATATTCGTGAAGACGCGCAGGCGCTTTCCACATTTCTCGAAGTTCCGATGTGGGATGCAACTTAAAGCGATTGCTAAGCCCCCCCATCTCTTGGACCCTGCCCTTCCTTCAACAGTTCATGGCACGCCGTATTTAGGAAAAGGCCCCGGGGTCTTCTCGTCTGCAGCACCTCGGTGCAATCCTTGGAGACTATCGATAAGGCTCACGGATCTTTGTGGCGAAATATTCCGGAGCTATCTGCGGGCCTCATCCGGATGGCCACCAACGGCATCGATGATTGCCAGAAGACCTTCTCGCACTGCCGCTGGCAACGCAGGCCAAACGTCGATCACGCGTTGAAGATCAGGTGGAAGGGCTGCAGTTTGGTGCAAGCGATGCGTCGGATTATGCGTCGCTTCTTTTGAAATCTGCGTATTCCTCAGGTAATTTGGGTATAGTTCGAGTCCTGTACCGCCCATTTAAGTTCTCTTTCAATGGCATGGAGGACCATGATGAGACAGCATTTGCGATGGTCGGATTTTCCGCTTGAAGAATACGAGCACCGCGTTGCCAAGGCGACGTCTTTGATGGAGGAGCAAGGGATCGACGCCCTCTTGGTGACACGGCAAGAGGAGAATCTGCGCTATCTGACCGGGTACAAGAGTTGCATGTGCGCATCGAAGTTCAGGCCGCAGGTGGCCTTGATTCCGCGGGACTCATCGAAAACAGCTGCTTTGATCCTGTCCGGACGTGAGGGCATCAACGCAGAGGCTTCCTGGATCGAAGACGTGGTGTTTTTCAATGAGAAGCAAGCGATCACGGAGCAGATTGCCGAGGTCATCAGGGCGCGGGAATTTGATAAGGCCACCATCGCAACCGAATTGGGCTTTGGTCAGCGGTTGGGCATGTCTCTGGACCAGTTCGAGAGCCTGCGCGGCTTGCTTCCCGATGTCCAATGGGTCGATATATCACCTGTGATTTCCAAGCTGCGCATGATCAAGTCGCCCGCCGAGATCGAGATGGTACGTCGGGCCTGCCAGTTGACTTGCCAAGGGATCAGAGCCGGCTGGGAAGCTCTTCACGAAGGAATGAGCGAGTGCGAGTTGGCGGCGGTGATGTGCTCGACCATGATCGCACGGGGAGCCGACTTTGACATGGATTTCATCGCCATCAACGCCGGAAGGGAAAGACACAAGGCGCTCAACTCTCGACCCACGAATTACTGTATCGCCAAGGGTGATCTGGTGATGTTCGATGGCGGCTGCCACTACCATGGCTATATGTGCGATACGATTCGGCATGCCCATGTCGGTCCGCCAACCCCGGAACAGAAGAAGTGGTTTGAGATCGTTATAGAAGCCAACAAAGCGGCGACTTCCGCCATCAAACCGGGCGTGTCTACCGGAGATATTTTTCGAATGGTCCACGAAGTATTCGAAAAAGCCGGATTGGCATCTTATACGTCGTGTATACCCGTCATAGGTCACGGCGTGGGACTTGAAATTCACGAGGAACCGACCGTTTCTGCCCCGCGTATTCTGGACCGGCAAGAGCAAGAACTGCAGTCGGGGATGGTCCTGGCCATCGAGCCCGCCATCGCCGGCATGGGGGGGGATGACTGGCCCGAAGGTTTTATCATTGTAGAGAATGTCGTGGCGGTTACGGACACTGGTCATGAACTGTTGACCGATGAGCTCACTTGCGATTTGTGGATTGTTTAGACCGCGACATTTACGACGCCAGCAGAAGCTGGGCAGGAAAATCATGGCTCACGTATCCCTTTACCCTGACTTATCACATCGCGTGGTGGAACCTGAGATGATGGATGCGCCGGATTTGGAGCGGACCCTGCACACCGAAGCCCTCGATGCGTTGGCCCGGCTGAACCATGCGAGCCGCAGTGTGTCAATCCTGTGGCGTGGCATCGTGCCCCTCATGGCCGGTATGGGAAAAACCCCGCTGCGCGTGCTGGACATCGCTACGGGTGCCGGGGACGTGCCCGCTGGCCTGTGGCAAATCGCGCGGCGCCGGGGGGTAGAGCTGAAGATCGATGCTTGCGATTGCAGTGCCGTTGCGATCGACCACGCTCGTCGTCGGGCCCGCCGATGCGGCGCGAAGGTGCGCTTCTTTCAGTGCAACGCCGTTAAAGACAATATTGCCGCCAGCTACGATGTGGTCATGTGCAGTCTGTTTCTCCACCACCTTTCGGACTGCGATGGTTTAGAATTGCTGCAAAGGATGGCGGCATCGGCGCGACGGCTTGTGATGGTCAATGACCTGGAGCGCAGCCGCAGCGGTCTCGCACTGGCCTACACGGCCTCAAGGGTGCTGACCCAGTCGCGCGTGGTGTGGGTAGACGCGGTACGATCGGTCCGCGCAGCATTCACGCGTGACGAAGTACGCGATTTGGCCGCCCGGGCCGGATTGGCAAGCGCGGTGGTGGCTTGGCGATGGCCATGGCGATTTCTACTGATGTGGAGCCGAACGTGATGGCGGTCTGCGCGAAATGGGACGCTGTGGTCGTCGGTGCGGGGCCGGCGGGCGCGATAGCGGCGCGTCAACTGGGGCAACGTGGTGCGTCAGTCCTCCTGGTGGACAGGGCGGCATTTCCCCGTTCAAAGGTTTGTGGTTGTTGTGTCAATGCGTCCGCACTGCGGACACTTGAGAGGATCGGACTCGGTGGTTTACCCCACCGGCTCGGCGCGGTCCCGACAGGCCGATTGCGTCTTTTTGTTCCCGGCCAGAGGATTTCATTGCCCATCCCCCCGGGGGTTTCGATCTCCCGTCGTACATTCGATTGGGCGCTGGTTCGTGAAGCGACCGTTGCGGGTGTAACGTTTCGGGAGTCCACGAGCGCGGCGCTGGCGTGCGTGGATAATGGATGGCGCTTTGTACGCCTACTATCTCGCGAGGAAGGCGTTGAAACCGTTGCGGCTCGCGTGGTGATCGCGGCAGACGGCTTGAACGGGCGCCTGATACGCAATCAACCATCTTTGGAGCCGTCGGTTGACCGTCGCGGCCGAATGGGGGTGGCCGTGATCTGCGACCGCGCCCCCAACTGTTATGAACCGGGCACGATCTACATGGCCTGCGACGGCGGTGGATACGTGGGATTGGTGCGCCTGGAAGACGGCCGAGCGAACGTTGCCGCGGCCTTGGACCCGCACGTCGTCAAACGGTCAGGCGGCCCGGGGACTACGACGGCCGGGATTCTTCGTCGTACAGGTTTGCCCCCGATCGAGGAACTCGAACAGAAGCCCTGGCACGGCACGGGGATCTTGACGCGACGACGGACCGTTCTCGGGGCGCATCGGCTACTACTGCTAGGCGATGCCGCCGGGTACGTCGAGCCCTTTACCGGTGAAGGCATGGCCTGGGCGCTGGCGTCAGCCGACGCGGTCACCGCGCCGGCGCTGCAAGCGATCGCGTGCTGGCAACCAAAGATGGTAGCGCTATGGACCCGAAAGCACCGTCAACTGATCGGCCGGCGACAGCGGTTGTGTCGCTGGTTAAGCCTGATCCTACGCTACCCAAATCTGATGGGCGCAGCGATGTGGCCCCTTCGCATCGCCCCTGCCCTCGCCTATCCGATCACGCACATGATCAATGCGCCGCTGGCCAGCGGTTCGACCGAGCCGCCACAATTTCTGTCAGGCAAGGAAAGCTGCTGATGGCGATGGAACTTTTGAGTATTGCCACGGCCCTACCGCAGCACGATATGGCCCAATCGGCGGCGGCTCGTTTCGCCGAACCGTTGTGCTGCAACACCGCGGAGCACCGGCGACTGCTGCCCGTGCTCTACCGCCGCACCCGGGTCGAGCGTCGATCGAGTGTGCTGCTCGAAGAGGGCGACGGCTCAGGTCCGGTGCAGGACTTTTATGCCCCGGCCGAAGATGAAATGGACAGAGGACCGACCACGCACGAGCGCATGGCTCGGTACCATCAAGAAGCTCCACGCTTGGCTCGGCGCGCTTCCAGCGCGGCTTTGACCGACGCCGGTGTCCGGGCGGACCGCGTCACACATCTGATTACCGTTTCCTGTACTGGATTTGAGGCGCCCGGGTGTGATATTGCATTGATCAAGCAGCTTCCTCTTCGCCCGAATGTGGCGAGGACGCACATTGGGTTTATGGGTTGCCACGGCGCTTTCAACGGGATGCAGGTGGCAAGGGCGTTTACCGAAGCGGGGGCTGGCGCCGTGGTGCTCTTATGTGCCGTTGAGCTATGCAGCCTTCATTTTCACTACGGGTGGGACCCACAACAGATCGTGGCCAATGCGCTGTTCGCCGACGGGGCGGCGGCGCTAGTGGGTGTGACCAGCGTCGATTCAGTAGCGTCATCCAATCGTCGGTGGAAGGTCTCGGCGAACGGCTCCTGCATCCTGCCCCAAAGCGAGGACGCGATGACATGGCAAATTGGCGATCACGGCTTTGTAATGACACTGTCCAGCCGTGTACCGGACCTGATCCAAACCCACCTCGGGCCGTGGCTGGACCGGTGGCTGGCCGGTTGCGGCCTCAGTGTGTCGCAAATCGGATCGTGGGCAGTTCATCCCGGTGGGCCGCGCATCCTGTCGGCAGTGGCTGATGCCCTGGATCTATCCGACGACCAACTCGATCCGTCGCGTCAAGTGCTGTCCGAATGCGGCAACATGTCATCACCAACGATTCTGTTCATTCTCGATCGGCTGCAAAAACAAGATGCCAAAAGACCGTGCCTGGCAATCGGATTCGGGCCGGGGTTGGCGGTGGAAACGGTCCTGCTCATTTAGGCGATTCCCAATCGCACATCACACGATCCAGTTAAGGAATACGCCCTTCATGCCCTTGATGACGGCACGCTGAACGTCGAAGCAGGCGGCGTGGGTTTCCAATTCAAATGGTCTCATTGGTTCCAAGGCCGATGTAACCGGCGTGGTGACGGTAACTGGAGAAAATCCACAGTGGAGTAACCATGAACTGACTCTGGGGACATATGGCGCCGGCACACTGAACGTGCTGGATGGTGGTGTGGTTTCGAATACGCGCGGTTACATCGGTAGATATTCAGGCCCAACCGGCGTAGCGACGGTCACCGGCGTGGGATCGCGATGGGATAACTTGTTTAATCTGCATGTGGGCCGCTCTGGCACCGGCACGCTGGATATTGCAGATGACGGCTTGGTAACCGTCGGTGGTCTGACATCCATCGGTACAGCAGGTACGGTCCATCTAACGGGCGGTAGATTTGAATTTAGCCAGACCATGCTGGCTACACCGACGTTTCCACGTTAACGGCATTACAGAATGGGGCTGTTGATTCAACCGATGTGACACTGACCAATTCCGGAGTTCTTTATGGCGATGCATCCTTGGGTAATGTACTGGTCAATACCGCGGACGGTGAAGTTGAAATTGCGGCCGGTGAACGCATGCGATTTGGAGGATCGGAGAATACCAATGCAGGTAACATCAATAACTTTGGCGGCATAATCCGGTTCGCTCAAAGCCTGATCAATGCCGCCGATGGCGAAATAAAAAATTTCGATGGCTCACTGGTGGTTGGCGGCACAGCCAATAACCAGACCAATGGCTTTATCGGTGGCAAAGGCCAGTTCATCACCGACGGAGGTTAGACTAATCAGGGTGTTATGGCCTTTAGTGGCAAAACACACATCCTAGGTGACGTAGTCAATGACACTGGCGGCCAGATCGTCACATCGGGCGGTGCGACCACGACGATCTTCGATGACGTGAAACACAACGGCGATGAAATTCGCACCAGCTCAGACAGCCGGACCGTCACATTTAGCCAAGCCAGTGGCGCAGGTCCCTACACCGGTGACGGCACCGTCTATTTTGAAGGTGACCTGCGACCGGGTAACAGTCCCGGCACCGTAAGTTTCGATGGCAACGTGGTCCTGGGGACCACCTCTACCACGCAGATCGAACTGGGGGAAACATCCGACCAATCTACTGGTTGACGGTAATGCATCTATTGACGGCGTGCTAAACGTTGAACTGCTTGGTGACTTTACACCCACCCAAGGTGATGAGTTCCCGGTCATCACCGCCGGCACGCGCGATGGCGAGTTCGACACCATTGACGGGATTTAAGTTGCAGAGGATATGACTTTGGCACCGAGTTACGATTACGCAGATCACATTAGCCTGATGCTCATCGCCGCAGCGCCCGGTGACGCGAACTTTGACGGGATCATGGACGTGGCGGATCTCGGTATCCTCGGCGCGAACTTCAACGCCGATGACATGTAGTGGAACACTGGCGATTTTAATCTAGACGGCACGACAGATGTCGCCGATCTTGGCATCCTCGGTGCAAACTGGACCGCGTCGCAAACAACAGGCAACGCGTCCGCCCTAGTTCCTGAACCGACAACGCTATCCCTTCTTGTAATGAGTGTGCTAGCGGTTGGTCACAGGCGGCGGTATGGGCAATCAAGTTGTACTAGTCTCTACGTTAGTCCAACGAGGTGGTTAGGGGGCCACGGGGAAACTGCTTGCTCGGAGACTATCGATAAGGGTCACAGATATTTCTGGCGAAATGTTCCGGGGCTATCTGGGGACTTCATCCGGATGGCCATCAACGGCGTTTGTGATCGTCAGCAGACCATGCCGCACTGCCGCCGGCAACGTAGGCCAAGTGTCGATCACGCGTTGAAGGTCAAGTGGAACGCCTGCGGGCATGTGTGCGTGATGTGTCGCGTTTTCCGCGGCTTCTGATTTCGTTGAACACGTGTCATCGGTACAAGCATTGGTACAAGCGTTCGCGGAGCCGCCTGTAGGTTGTTGTTCATGCGGTACTTCCATACGATGTCGGTAGCCTTCCAAGCTGAATGTTGAGGGTTCGAGTCCCTTCGCCCGCTTTGGAAGATTGACCGGCGTTCCTTGGTGGATACTGAGGCAATATATGAACTAACCGGCGTGCATTCACATATTTCATGGTTTAAGCTCAACTCAACATGAAGCAAAAGGAAGCTGACATGTCACAACAGGAATATCGCTTGGCACCGAAAGGTTTCACGCCCGAACAGTGGGAGCAATTCATGGCCGAGGGGGTGATTGTGATCGAGAACGCCCTTTCTAATGATGAGATAGACCGCTATCTGCAAGCTATTGACCGGTGTTGCGCCGCTGATGCGCAATACAACCCCGCAAAGTTTTATATGAGGGAAAATATCGTTCAAAGAGATCCGACTTTTTCAGAGTTGATCGATCACCCCCGACACGTTGGTTATGGCTACGATATCTACGGTGAACTGCTCAAGATGCACCTGTCTCAAATCTTTATTCGCCCGACTGACAGTAATAATAATCATTGGCATCATGATGGCGCGCGCGCGGTGCCCTATGGCGTTTACGCCCCGGAATTACCACTCCAATTGAAGATTAGTTATTGGTTGACCGATCTGCCGTCGACCAGGATGGGTAACTTCGTCTACCTGCCGGGGAGTCACCGGTCGCAATATTCCCAGTACTACCACACGCACGAAAACGTGCCGGGCGAGAAGATCCTGTGCGTTCCCAAGGGTGCGATGACGTTGGCGAATTGCAATACATGGCATCGGGTGGAACCCAACGAGAGCGATGTGGTGCGGAAGAACATCTTTCTGGCATACTGCCCTTCATGGATTTGCGAGGGTGACCGGTACCAGTCTGACCCACACTGGCTCAAGACATTGAACCGGGAGCAGCGCATCATCATGCGGAGCTACTCCAATCCCTATGCCCGCGCTAAGCCACCTGCCGAGGACTTTCCGCTGTTTCTCGATCGCGATACCCGAAGCGACTCGGATCCTGACGCCGATATCCGAGTTCCATTGAAACAGCGTAAGCGTCTCACAATGCCCGAGAAACTGGGAGCTGCCATTGTGAGCACGTCACCCGTCCGTAAATGAGAACTACCTTGCCCAACATTCTGGTTCTGATGACCGACCAGCAGCGTTTCGACGCGATGAGCTGTGCCGGCAACTGCGAAATTCGTACGCCTCATCTGGACGCGCTTGCGGCGTCGGGTGTCCGGTTTACGCAGGCTGTTACCCCGACGCCGGTCTGCGTTGCGGCACGCATGAGTTTCATCACCGGCCATCGGATCTCGCGAACCCACTGGGTTGACAATCAAAAGCTGCCCGGCCCGCCACCCGAACTACCCACGATCATGTCCACACTGCTGCAGGCCGGATACTGGACGCAGGGCATCGGCAAAATGCACTTTCGGGGGCGGCACTACGGGTTGCGGGACTTGAAGACGATGGAAGAAGGCGTCACCCATCGCGTCGACGATGATTATCTGTGTTACCTCCGCGATCATGGTGTGCGAACTCGCTTTCCCAAGGGCATTCGCGACTTGCTGATTTTTCAACCGCAAACCAACGGCATTCCGGTCGAGCATCACACGAACACCTGGGTCGGTGACCGCTCCGTCGACTTTCTACGCGAACATGTCCATCACCGACCAGGTCAACCCTTCTTCCTGTGGAGTTCATGGATCTCACCCCATCCTCCCTTCGCCCCCTGCGAGCCGTATGACTCGATGTACGAGCCCGCCGACATGGGGCTTCCGGAGTATTTGGATCGACCGATCGAGGACCTTCCGCCCCAGAGCCTGCGGCAACGAGGTCGGTTGAACGGTCTGCATCGGAACCCGGATCGGCTCCGCCGTGTTCGCTCGCTCTACTACGGCCTGGTGTCTCACATTGATGACGCTGTTGGTCGTGTCCTGGCCGAACTGGACAACCTGGGGGTCGCAGACAATACCGTTGTCCTCTTCGTATCCGATCACGGGGAGATGCTTGGCGATCATGGTGTAGGCCAGAAATTCAGCCCATACGAGCACTCGGTTCGGATCCCATTTCTCCTGCGTTGGCCGGGGAAAACAGAGCCCGGGCGTGTCAGTGATGACCTTGTCAGTCTCTTGGACTTTTTTCCCACGTTGATTGACGAACTTGGCCTCGCCTATCCCCCCGAGGCCGGATCGCTTACGGGCGCCAGTCTCCTGGGAACCGAAGGCGGAGGTTTGGCGGACGGCCGTGATGCGGTGTTCATCGATTACGGGGCCGACAGCGAGCGATGGGTTTCACTGCGATCCAGGAACCGAAAGTACGCTTTTTGGGCGAAGGGAGGCGTCGAGGAGTGCTACGACCTGGCAGCAGATCCATGGGAAAAAGAAAACCTGATTGCTGATTCACCGGGCTGGTTACAGGAATACCGTTCGCAAATCTTGGATTGGGAGCGTGAGCATGGGACGCCCGGTTCGATTGACGGCAACGGCCTGCGAACCTATCCGACCAACTCCATCATCCCAAAAGAATCGCAATGCATCCGTATTGTGCTAAACGAAGGACCCTGGCCGAAAAACCTTCCGGCTGATGAGCAAGATTCCGTCGAAACGTTTGCCGAAGCGTTTACGCGAGCTATTAGCAAGGAAACGACCTTGAATCCCGAGGACCTTCATCTGGATGTTTACAAAAGAGCTGTGCAGGAAAAGGATTCTGGTGGCGGAGACACGCTGGAGGGGACGCCTTGGGAAGATGTGTGGCACAAAAGCTGAAATGAGATGCACGCCGCCGTTCGTGCCTATCGCCGGGGTGTCAGTCTTTTAGCTCGGGATCATTCATTGACCGCATTTCGGCCAGCAATTTCGCCTCCAACTCGCGACGCTTGGCCTGTGTCTGCGGGTTTGGCGAATCAATAAGGTTGAGGTTCTCGCCAAGATCGTTACCCAGATCGTAAAGCTCATCTCTACCGGGGTATCGAAAGTTGCGTATAAGTTTCCATTGAGGCGTCTGAAAAGTTCGAAGTTTGGATCCGTCTTGATGCCAGTTCCACATGGAATATTGGGCGAAAAGGTGATCATCCCAGGCCACATGTTCACCGTTTAGCAGTGGAAGCATGTTCCTGCCCCTTGGCGTTGGCGTGGGGGCAACGCAGGCGCCGGTCAACTCGTCAAAGGTGGGAAACCAGCCGAGGTGGGACAGGGTCTTGGTAATGACCAGGCCGGCAGAAACCGTGCCGGGCCAGTGCGCAACACACGGTACTCGCAATGAGTTGTCATAGAGATTTGGACGGTCACCCCTGTTGTTTGTCAAAATCCACCATCCGTTGCCCTTGTGCCATATCCCATTGTGTCCCAGGTTGTAGCCATTGTCAGAGGTAAAGATGATCAGGGTGTTCTCAAGGCTACCCAGCTTTTGCAGTTCGGCTACTAGATGACCGATGTTTCGATCCACGCTATGAACGCTGGCCAGGTACTCACGGGTCATCCGCTTGAGCCGTGGGATGTCGAGGTCCGGAAACTGCGGGTTAGGGATGATGGGATCCAGGTTTTTGAACAGGTTCCAGTCCAAGTCGGACAGGGGTAGCCACGTTCGGTCGCCATCGGCCGTTCGGTCAAATGTGTTGGCATGAGGTGCAAAGTAATGAAGCGACAGGAGAAAAGGGTGGTTTTTTCTCCTGTGTGCCCGCTGGATGAAATCGATGGCAAAGTCAGTCGCAAGATCCGTTGTGTATCCCTTGAGGCGTTGGGTGTTCTGCCCAATCCGAACGCTCGGGTCCCTGGACACGCTCTCGAACCCTTCGAATGATTCCTGGTAACCATGGAGCGTGGCCGGAGACCCCAGGTGCCATTTGCCAATATGTGCAGTGGTGTTAGCCTGTTTCCATGAGACTCCATGGCCAGGTGGCAAGGCCGGGATCGAGTGCCACGTTGCTTTTGGGTTGTTGCGAATTGATGTAGTCGGGGATGCCAGTTTGGATGCTGTGCAAGCCTGTCAACAAAGATGCCCGCGCCGCACTGCAAACCGGAGACATACAGAAATAGTTCGTTAGCCGGGCGCCTGAACTTGCAAGTCAATCCATATTGGGGGTTCTGGCATTTGGGTCTCCAGTGGCCCCAAAAGCCCAGGGGCCCTGATCATCGGCCATGATAAAGAGGATATTGGGAGGTTGCATATTCTTTATTGACATGCGGCTTTTGCCGGAAAGTTTATTGGTTAGCACTTACTGCATCCATAATGAGTAAATGAAGGATTTTGTAAAGTACAATTTAAGGTTCGTCACACGATTGGAAACCGCTCAAAGCATGATCAAACTGCGGTTCTATGTAGACGCCATCGTTGGTTAATCCCGGTGTAATTGAAGCGATGGGACACATCGGCCACCGATCGTCAATGGTTGCCATATTTTTGTCGTCTAAATCCCAACGATTCAAAAAGACCTCGCTTGTCTTCATCTTCCACTGACCGTATTACCGTGAAGCCGGAGGTGTTTTGCATTTCTCCCCAATGGAGTGCGGTTTGTATCAGTGGTTCCCAGCAGCCTGGAAATCGCTGATGGGTGAAACCATCAATGTTACATAACCCGGATTCGTTGAATTTAGCAGTTGAAAATCCAACTACTCGGCCATCATCCGTTACCGCGGATAACTATTGGCCGTGTCCACCGTGGGCGCATTGGCGGTACCGGCGGTACAAGCCAACACATGATTTCTGAACGTGGTAACGGACCGAATATATGCGCACGTTGGCATCTAGCACCTGCCAGTCGTGAGGTGTGTACAGTAGTGGGATCATTGGAATTCGTACAGACGGGTCAGTTGGAATGATTGAGAAGTCATTCGGCGAGCAAAAAAATCGGCCATAAATGTTTTTGGGGGTTCGCTACTGCTGACGTTAACCATCGCGTTCGTGCCTGCGATATTTTGCCAACTCAGGCGATAATAGATGCGGGCTGCCTTGGGATTGTCGGTGCCAAGGAACAAGGCTCGGCCATTGTTTTTACGAAAGTCCAAAACGGCTTGCCGGCAGAGTTGCGATGCAATTTTCTGGTCGCGAGACGACGGCAGCGTTGCGACTTGGGCGACCGCTCCCAGGCTCGGAAAGGCGTGAGGTGTTATTGTCACCGTTGAGCCAACGCACCGTCCTTTATGACGGGCAAGATAGACCTGTAGCCGGTGATATTGGGTTTCGCTTCCGAGCCAAACTTCGCGTGTAAGATCCGGATCAAAACCAAATATTTTTTTCCAGAAAGACAGCAGTTCGTCGACAAGTTCGGATGCAAGCGGTGCTTCATGTCTAGTTTTTATCGTCTGCTTCATCTTTTCGGTTTTTCAAATTGGCGGAACCCGCCGGGGAATGGGATGGCGCTTGATATCTGAATGGGAAATCTGATTTGACAAAGGCGTCGTTATCCCTGGATGTCCAGAGCGACGTTGAATCGTATAGTGATGTGGTCAGTTGACCTTGCAAGATGTTCGGAGGTAACTAAGCCAGCATCTACTCCATCCAAAATGCATAAAGACAGGAGTTTTCGAGGTGGAATTTGAGCCGCACCACCCGATTGGAAAGCGATGACAGGTCCTTTTGCTTCTTCCAGCCACACCGGCTGCGAACCTGGTCGCTGCGAATGGCGCGAGTGCTTGCCAAGTCAAATCCCGGTATTAACTTCCCTTTGCTGTCCAGGACCTCCGTGCGCAACCTGCCGCCGTTTGCGTTTGTATTGACATAAAGTTGGCGGCCTTTCAATCTCAGTGGCTTGGTCACAATCGTCCCCCCGCAGTCGTCAGCACCGGCAGAGACGAAACCGTCAAGCCTTAGTGTGGCCAGGCCGATTGCGCCAGATGGTCTTCCCTTCGGGGGCCAAGGTGGATGGCGTTGTTGTCGCCCTCCGTAATAAAACCGTAATTCGTTTCCATGGCGAATCGGGTCTGATGCAACGCAGTCAAGGTTCCCAAAGTCCCACGAATCGAGTGGGCCGGCAGGGATGAAGGGCTGGGTATCAGTAGCTGTATGGGTGATCGTTCGGTCACCATGTGCATCGTAGGTCAGTCGATCCGGATCGCGGTATGGGCGTTGCCAATGCGTGCAGTTGTGACTCGTGGCGAGTTGGATGTCGCTGGTAGATGATGTGGTGCAGTGCAGGATTTTGCACATACCCAGATAGAGGTTCTCGTATCGGAAGATCTTCATGTCGTAGATCTCATCACCTGCAAGATCAAGATGATCAACATTTGCCATCAGGTATGTGTCTGACCAATGAAGAAAGTCATCACTTTCAGCATAACCTCGGACCCGACGGCCATTTAATCCCAACTTGATAGAACTGATGTATTTCTTTCTAGCCGGATCCCAATGGCAACTGCTTGCATCGAGACTTTGTGGAAGAATCACGCCGTGGTTCGTCCAGTGCAGGCCATCGGGCGAAGACCATCCCTGCGTGCCGTGATGACGGATCTTCGCCAAGTACCGAAAATCCGGACGGGGGTCCTCCGGATTCTTGAAAACCAGTGATACGCCGGCGTTCTTGATTGCAATGTTTGTATCTTTGTGACGTTTGTATGAGTGAATGCCCAGTGTGGGCTTGGTCCATGTGATTCCATCATCGCTCAGGGCCACGCAGGTATGCACGTTCTTTGGGTTGTCGGGTGTTGGATCGGGCGTGCAGTACCACATGCGGTATTGACCATTGGCGCGGCGTTCTGCTCCGCCAAACAGGTAAAGCTGGACCGGTTCCCAAGGTTTATCAGCCATGACAAGCGGGTTTTGACCATGTTTTACCGGTCGGTGGAATGTGCGGCGGATGTTGCACGTATCCGAAACCGACCAGTCATCAATTAGCAGGTGTTTTTCGCGGCCGAGGTTCTGGACACTGGGTGATTTCGGGATAGCCTTGCCCACGTGGGGGATACGGGGCTCTGCACTTGCGACTTTACCTGACTTGTTGCGTGGCCGGCCCAGGCGGAACACATCCCAGTAGCCGGAACCTTTCGTCTGTGGTTCGTCAGGATTACCCAGAAGGATGCTGTAGATTTCGTCGTGTGGCCTGATATCTGGATAGGTACCAATGAATTGCTCTGTGCCGGGCAGCCCAGCGAATAGATCCACACCATGATTTTTTCGGTGGGTAATAAACCGGATCCAGTTGTACTGATCTACATCACAAAGCACGGCGTGTTGCTTGCCGTCCCGATGTACAACATCGACTTGGTACTTGCCCGTCCGCTTACTTCCGGTTGCACGCAGTTCGATGCCAACAGCCTGACGGCAGTCGAGCACACCATCCAGACCGAAGACCGGATGGTCAATACCCTTTAGATCCGCCTGCCGTGATTCAGCTTTTCGAGCGAAGCACCGGATAATAGGCCAGTTCTTCAGCGCGACTGTTCGGTCCAGCGCTGCCCGATAAACAAACTCCAGGACGGCATTGTCATGTGCCGGAGGCGCATCAAAGGCCCGAACAAGTTGCAGTCGCGTGGCCTCGTCGGGGCTAGAGGCGGCAAGGTGGGCACATCGTCGCCCCTGGAAAGCAAAGCCATGTAAGATACGCGCCTTTGTGCGGTGATCTAGAATCACGCCAGCATTACGCGTGGTAATCAATGAGTCGACCACATTTTCGAAATCAACGTGAAGTGTGCGGGCATCGGAATAAACAACGGGTTTCTTCATTAGTGTGGATTTCATCGATGAATGTAAATGTTAGATTGCGTGCAAGTGCCGGACCATGCATTGGCCTTGTATGGAATCGTCTAAAACCTTGTGTCCTGCATTGTCCATCACCTTCCATCAACCGGCAAGTGAAACATGCTGGCAGTTGGCACAGGTACTTGTCGTTGATCGTGTCAAGCGGTCTTCTGCATCAACGCCTCTTGGTTTAAGGTTGTGAACCGCAGATCGGCAGATGACCAGCACCCTTGTCCGGAATCTCGGTCTTTAGCGGTAAGGAAGAATGCTTGGTCAATTCAAATATTCAATCGAATCGATGCTCCGCCCACGGTTGCCCTGCCTAGATCTGCCACGCGATGATTATTAGGTTGATGCGGATGTCCTGCTGGTCAAAGTCCCGACTAATTTTCATGGACGTGGTATCATCCTGTAGATAGTCATATCAGTCATTCCATTAGTGAATAAAGGTAGTCCAATGACACGGGAAGCCACTGCCATCAATCGGTTGATGTCCATCACCATTCTGGTTTTCTTGACTCAATTGTGGGCGGTCTTGCCTGCCGTCACCTCGGCAGATCCGGGTATCAGGTCGGTTGCCAAGAAGTTGATCAAGGTTGGTCACACGCCGTTGCCAGACTATATTCGAGCTCATATCCGAACCATGGAGAGGCATCCATTTGATGGCCTGGTTTTCCGTCTACATGCCGCGGGTGGCAGATATTTTTTTCAGCCACGACCGCTGGATCCCAAGGAATTCGAGGCGGACTTCAAAGATCTCCAGGCCATCAAGTGGGAAAAGTTCACAGACAATTTCATCCTTGTCTGGACAGCTGCGGGTGAGAAACTGGATTGGTTTAATGATGAGCACTGGAATGCGATTGAGCACAATATACAACTGGTTGCCAAAGCAGCCCGTCTCGGTCGATGCGGAATCGCCTTGGACCTGGAAACCTATCTGAAGGACCGTACTGGCGGCGTTAACAACATTTGGTCTTACGCGGTAGCACCCCATCGGTCGATCAGGAGTTTTGCCGAATACCGGGCAATGGTTCATCGGCGTGGACGCCGCTTCATTCAGGTGATTCAAAAGGAAATGCCGCATGCAACGATCTTCACGTATTTCCATATGAGTATTTTGCGGAAGATGATGGTCGCTGGTCCAGTCAGTCGCCAGGAGGAAATGCTATTGAATGAGCAGTATGCCCTCGTGCCGGCATTTATAGGCGGCATGCTCGAGGCATCTGATTCACAGGTGCGTATTATCGACGGCAACGAACCGGCATTCTGGTACCAGAGCCGCCAGCAATATTTAACCGCGTATCACCTTTTAACGGATCGCGGGCGGATGTTTCTTGATAGATCCTTGTGGCCTGCTTTTCGTGCACATGGAAGTGTTGGCCAGGCTGTTTACATCGATGAATGTGTTGCCACGCGTCAGCGCAAATCACTTGCAAGTCATATGTCTCCGGATGAACGGGCTAAGTTTTTAGAGCACAATGTCTATTGGGCGCTCTACACGGCTGATGAATATGCCTGGTGTTTCGACCAAACCATTGACTGGTGGAAGAGCAGGCCACGCGGAACCCCTGCGTGGAACAAGGGCATGCCCTTGGGGTGCGAGGCGGCTATCAGTGCCGCGCGGCAGAAAATTGCGTCTGGTCAACCGCTTGGATTCGACCTGGGACCGATCATTGCAAGCGCACATCGCCGAAGGGAAACTACGCAAAGGATCCAAGCGGAACTGGATACGCCTGATCAGGAAGGCAAGAAGTAGGAACCCGTCGCTGATGGTTGCAATGGATGTGGGCCAGTTTGCTTTTGATGCCGTAATGGCAATTGGCGGCGGCTTGTTCTGCTATGAAAGCCGGCGAGATGCTAAGGCTGCTGTGCAGGTAGTGTTGAAGGTGTTCGATCGCCAGTTTCTTGCATATTTTAAATTAATGGATCCAACGAATTGGGAGAGATCAAAACTACTGCCGTGAATCAGCGTAGACCCTGCTAGGTCTAGGCGTTTTTATTGCCTGAATTGGCAAATCGATCTAGATCATTTTGGTCATTGGCGTTCATTGATCGTGGTTGGATTGTGTCCCGGCGCCGAGGTGTCAGTCGGGACAGCAAACCTTGCGACACTTTATAGTTGTGCCGCAGTCGACCCCAAGAAGGGCCGTAACGGTATACGACCGTGCGACGTTGACCGTCATTAGTACGCTTGGCGCCACCATGGCAGATGGTGTCAACAAAAAGCAGAGCATCGCCGGTTTTCATATGAATCTCAATAGCGCCTTCGGGGATCTCGCCAGCGTGCTTGCAGTACATCTCGAAATAATTAGCATCGGGATGAGCGAAGTTAGATTTGTGTGATCCCGGAATCAGGAGCGTGCCTCCATCGCCTGGGCCAACGTCTGTTAGTGCGATCAACAGGTTGACCTGACCGCAATGGAATTTCCTATTTACAACTTGGTATTGGTTCCGCATGGCACCCAGGTGTCCACCGGAATGCATGCCGATTGATTCCCCAGATCCACGTATGTTGACGAAGTTCTCATCGATAAACAATGGGCCATGGTGCCAATCAAAAGTACCCTCACCACCAACAAAATATTTGATATGCTCATACCAGGCAGGATGATCAATGAGTCTCTCAAAGGGATCGCCCGCTTCATAAATCTGCTGCAGGTTCAGACCGTCGTTATCGTTATACCAATGGGCATAGACACCCTTCCATTGTTGGCCAGGTTTCAAATGAGGTATTTGGTCAATAACGGCATTCAACTTGACCGTTTCTTGATGTGATAAGGCCTTGTCGATTACAAGATAACCATGCAGATCGAAAAAATAGATGTCGCGATCACTTACTGCTTTTTGGGTCATGAGGGTTACGATGATACTAAATTAAAAGATTCAGATTGGAAGTCGTTGCGCAATACACGGTCTCCTGTTGGCCGTGTATCTGTTGGTCCGCGTATCAGTCATGCAATCAATTTGTTTTGAATCTCGGCGCGGGGTAACATCGTGCCTTGCACGCCAAGATACGATGGCCTCTTGTGTCGACGTCCTTGGCGGGGGTGTACCGAAGTGGCCAAACGGGGCAGACTGTAAATCTGCTGGCTTATGCCTCCGCTGGTTCGAATCCAGCCGCCCCCATTGCTCGGTTTTTCCGGGCTTTTTCTTTAATACATCAGTACTTAAGCGCGTTGAAGGCTTGCGGTCCGACTGTCCACCCTTGTCTTCGTTTGGGTGTGTTTGTTCACGTTTCTGCGCAAGCGTGGCGCAAGCACTGTCAGTGCCCGTGGCGGATGCTGCTTCGCGTTGCGGATCATCCAACGTCGGCAGTTGCCCCAGCGCGGCGGTCACTTGATCGCGGTCTGCGTGAACGTAACGATCCATCGTCAGACGCACCGTCGAATGGCGCATGATTGTTTGTATGACCTTCGGATGAACGCCGGCGTTGCCCAGCCACGTACCGCAAGTATGCCTCAGCGCGTGAAAGTCACGCTTGCGGCCCAGAGCGTCGCTTACGGCGATTTTCGCATCGATAAGGTCGGCCCGGATCATCTCAGCCGTGTGAGTGCTCGTCGGCATATGGAACGCTCGTGCCGCCGGCGCTTTAGAAGCCAGGTGGTTGCGTAGCATCGACACTGTTTCCGGGCGCAGCGGGATGCTAGAGCGCCGTCGCCCTTTGCTGCTGCCTGCCAGCAAGCGGACCGTGGGCGTATCGCTCTCCAGGTCGAAACTCGCCCGAGTTAGACTGCCCAACTCACTGGCGCGGTAGCCGATTTCTACGGCCAATCGGTACAGCAGGGCGCGCTCGTTGCCCGTCATACCCCACCTCATGATTGGACCGGCGCGCGTTCCGTCGTCGAGCGTCGGGCCACCCGCTGACGTGTCCATCAACTCCTGCATTTCGGCGACCGACAGCGGCCAGCGTGTCTCTTCCTCAATCACTTTTAACGGCTCCAGGTCACACAGGGGAGATCGCGAGAGGCGGCCCAGCTTCACCAACCAATTGCAGAATCCGCCGATCGCGGTCAAATGCTTGTTGCTTGTGCTCGCCGATAGCTGCTTCATCCGGGCAATGCGGCCTTTCTTACGCATCCTTAAGTTGCCCGCGCGTCGGCTCGCCAGGTATTTGTCCATCGCAAGTGCCGTGAGATCATTCAGGTAGTGCATGTTGCACTGCCGGACAGCGTGGCCGATCTTGCGCACCTCCTGTCGGACGTGGCGTAACTCATCACCCTTCGCCTTAAGGTGGTGGTAGTAACCGATTAGGTGATAGGCCATCGGCTTTTGTCGGTGACCGGCGGGGGCGTCGATAATGCCCCAGCCCACGAGCTTAGCCAGTAGCTCAGGCTTCATGTTGTCGATGAATTGTCGCAATTCGATTGGCCATGGGTCGCCCGTTGCCCGACATGCGGCCAGTCGGTCCAACCTTGTCGCCAGTCCTTCAGAACGCGCCTTGCCGGCTTTCACTGGAAAGGCGACCACGCGCCGGGTCGTGCCCATGTGGTCATCGAACGCCACATGGCAGTTCGGGCTTTTGCGGCGTTTGCCTGTCCGCTTGTCCGTGTACGTGGGGATAAATGTACGTGCCATCGTGCTACCTGCCTTTGATTGCTTCACTTCTGCCGCGTCGATCGCTTGCGGGCCCGTCGTTTGCCTGTTTTATCTCTGGAACTATTGACGACAATGGACAGCCTCAACACCGGGGACAAGGCGTCCAGCACGTCGGTTGACATGGCATGTCCAGCCATGAATCGGGAAAGGGTACTCTGGGCAATGCCCGTAATTTTGCTGATCTGGTATCGCGTCATGCCGCTGGTCTCGATCGCCTTGCGTATCTGATCACTTGGCTTCGTCACACCCACAGTCTAGCACCTTACTTCGATATTTGCAAGTATCCTATGCCTAAATTCGGCGTTGCTCTTGCATCTGCTGGAGAATCTCACTTAGGGCCAAAGCCTCCGCTCGTTCACGCAGCATACAGCCGTCGTACTCCATAACGGCGGCTCGCTCTTCCCACTCGCACCGCCAGTCGCCGGGTAGATCGTCTGGGCCGATGTCCGAGGTGAAGAGTTCCTGTAGAAATTCAACTGCGTTGTATGCCATGACTACCTTGTGGAACGTGCCCTATGTGCCCTACATGCCCTATATCGCTACGCATGAACCATATGCCGTGGCACGTCGTTGGCATATGTGCCCTGCGACAGACATCAAAAACAGCCATTTGGGGTACATAGGGCACGTAGGGCACGTTTACGGACCTATGTGTTGCTGATGGTTTCATAATCAACCCCCAAGTCCACTGCATATGCAGTTTCAACTCGCCGCAGATCATCAACGGTCACTCGACCGTACACCTTGCGGCCACCGCTCTTATTCGTCCTAAGGCCGTAACGCTTCAAGTGCGACGACACCGCGCGCGGCGTCCATCTGATGAAGGACTCCGACTCTGCCTCCCGTGCCTTCTTCAAAATTTCGCCGGGGGTCGGGGCAGTAGCGAGACGAACGCAGTCAGCAAGCACCTGAAGCAATGTTTCGTCGGTGTCCGGGATCTGATCGTCACGGTTGGATTCGATGGTCGTGAGTGCATGTTCTTGCACCAGCTTGAGCAAGCAGCCAGCGCCGTGATCATCGAGCCACGCAGCTATTGCAAGCAACGGATGCCAGACCTCGAAGTCGCGGCCATGCATCGCAGGACACACGTTCGTGCGCTCTGCCAAGGCCAGCCAATCAGACCCGTAGGTCAATGCCATCGTGTGTAGATCATCGCGGAGCGATTGCCACCGATGCGGGTCGGCATCTATCCGTCGCCGGGGTTTCGGCGAGTTCGGGACCGCACGGAACATCATCACGGGGATGCAACGTGACAGAAGCGCGGGGGGCAATCCCACAATGCAGGCCAGGGCCTTGGGGCCGTACACATCGAATGCGACGGTTTTGTATGAATCGCCCGCCGTTTCCAGCCGCGTTGCCTGCCCACCGCGCTTGTAGCCGGCTAGCAGCATGGACAGTATCTCGCCCACTGCCGGGTCATTGGTCTGTTTCAGTCGCTCGGCCTCATCAAATAGCAGCGTCCCTCCTTGCGAATGCAGTGTGCGGAACAGCGCAGGCCCGGTGAGGTTCGATGACGATAATGGCCGGAACACCAGCCGCGTGAGCACCTCGAACAGCCGCGATTTGCCAGAACCCATCGCCCCGCCGACATGCAGGTATGGAACGGCATCGAAGGCGGGATAGACATACGTGAGCATCACCCACAGCGTCAACGTGGCCGCGATGCTTGGGGCATGATCGGCGGGCAGATCGATGAAATATGCGATCGCTTCAGCCACGCGCTGGAAGAGTTCGGTAGGGTACGGGCCTTCATTGCCATTAAGCCATCGCTGACGGCCCTGCGCTGACCAGCGGCACATCGCCCGCGCCTCATGCGGTGTCGGCGAACTGGGTATCGGATGTAGGAACAGACGGCTGTTATCAGGCAACGCCAGGGCAACGGTCAGTTCCACACATTCGCGTCTGCTATCGGCCCATTGTAGGTACAGACTCCATCGACCGATTGTCTCGCCATGACACTCGCTGATCACCGGCACTGCCAAGCCAGACACAGGCAGCGTGATGAAGCGATCAGGGCGAACGATTGCGGATGTGTCAATTTCAACATCACTAGGCGAAGGCGCTTCGGGAACGAAGGTATTTGTCACCTCAGACGCCATGCGCAGCAACTCAGCGTCGATGGCTTCGCGGTCGATTCCAGGTCGATCATTACACAACCGATCCGTGAACCGCTCGCGCGCCCTTGATCTCGTTAAATCAAGCTTTTCCACGGCCAGCGTCTGGCTGCCGAGAGTCACCGTGATAGTGGCTGTGCCGGTGCGGCCAGCGGGTTTGAAGTCAATGGTCATTGGGTCATCTTGCTGCATGGCGCTTCACTTTCAGATGGCGTGTGGTGCTTCCGCTGATCGCTGCCTTTACGTCGGAGCTAGTAGCACCAGCTTGTTTCCACTGACGGACGTCCTTAATCCCAGTAGGGGGCATGATGATGCGAACCAAAGGCACGTACACGAGTGCGGTTGATGCAAGCGCCTCAGCACCGCGCTGTCCGGGTTCGTCATGGTCGGCAACGACGATTAGCTCTCTTGGTTGGATTCTCTGTGTAAGTTTTACGACGTGACGCGAGCAGGTGTCACATGAGAATCTGCCCACCGCTGAGAATCCGAGATCGAGTAGAGCTGCGCAATCAGTAGCGCCTTCGGCTACGAGAAGCTGTGCGGCGGCATCAATGCCTGTGGGCAAATATAGACCTACATGGCCGCCGGCGATGATGCATTTTTTGCCATTGGCATATCGGCGATTAATCCCAACGGTGTTGCCAATGGCGTCACGTAGAGGAAAGGTCCATGCCCCGTCTTTGCGTGACCAGCCGATGTCCAGGTCGAGCAGAACTCTGAGCGTGATACGGAGGTTTGCCGCCAGGTCCTCAAGGGCACACACATCGACTGCCGCCGAGAATTGTGCCGCCATTGCCGCCCAATTAGTCGAGGTGAGCTTTCGCACGTTTCGTGTGACTATGCGCCGGTGGTACCGTTCAGTTCGCCACGTCGGGTCATGGCGGAACCGATGCAACCATCCAGCTTCGCCGCACCTCTTGGACGATTCGACGCGCGGGCAGATTATGGCATCTGGGTCGTCTGGATTGCCAACATATAGGCACCAATCGTGGTGACCGCACACTTGGCATTGCGGTAGCCTCCTGTTTCGCCGTTTCCACTCTGTACCTGCGGTGTTCATTGCTCTTATTGCTTCCCATGCCAGTGCCAGCGATGGCGTGGTGGACAGTCAGCGTTCAGCCAATCGATCACCTCATCCCGTCTCCATTTTGTCGATCGCCCTATATTCACCGACGCCGGAGTCATGCCGAGTCGGTGTAAGTTGCGCCAATGTGAACGCGAGCAACCCAACATCGTGGCCACTTCGTGGTCGGCCAAGGCCAGCGAATTAGGTATCGCTATTGAGGTCGATACGGCGGCAGCTTCATCAGCGCACACGGGTCGGCCTCCCGCCGTGCCGCCTGGCGTTCAATCGACTTCGCCCCTTCCCAGCCGCTTTGCGGGCATCGATTGCGTGCAGTTCATGGCGAAGCATCGCTACCGCCTCACGGTCGTAAAGCCTTAGCCGCCCCGCCACCGCCGATGGCCTGATGTGCCGTCTTGTGCGTAGCACGTACGCCACACGATGCAGCGGCACGTCCAAGTCGGCAGCTAGGACGCCGGGGGTTCTCAGTTTCGCAATTGGTCGGTCTGTCATTCGTGACACCTTGCCTTTCAAGGGCATACGCCCCTTTCTGGTAGGCGTCGTGTTCGCGCGGACAGACAGAAATCGACCTTGGCGCGGTCGCCAAAGCGGTTTTGGTGTTCGCGAACGTTCGCGAACGCGCGCGTTCACTCAGACCACGCGCGGTTGCGGTTCTAGGCCACGGTTCCCCCGTAGAGATGCTGCTGGAATCCGATGAAGACCTCTCGGATCGCGTTTGCGCTGCCCATCTTTGCCACAGCATCGGCTGATGAGTGATACTTCAGCTCAAGGAGGTCGGGCAGCTTCTTGTCATCCAACTCTCCCACTCCCTGCTCGATAGAAGTTAAATACGGCTCAGAAACGCGAGTCTCTTGCGCTTGACTGCTGGGGTATGCGCTGGGGTTTGACTTGCCCCTTTCGGAAGTGCTGTATTTACTTGTACTTGCAAAGTGGGTTGCCAGATTCCCAAGCTGGACGTCGAGGGTTCGAATCCCATCACCCGCTTTTTCGCATGTCGTCGCATCAGCTCGCACTTCGTCGCTAGCTCTCGCAGATTCCAAGTGATTAGAGTCTTCTG
>Ga0310125_10000253_pt1 | contig 24289 bp, 20 predicted proteins | sample CB11b_Tmax_Bot8__FD_203508 | JGI IMG/M metagenome (GOLD analysis project Ga0310125, IMG submission 203508) | Marine microbial communities from Western Arctic Ocean, Canada - CB11b_Tmax_Bot8 | ecosystem: Environmental > Aquatic > Marine > Oceanic | place: Canada: Western Arctic Ocean | collected... | reverse complement strand
GTTGGGAAAGAGAGGAGTAAGGTTTTCGAAAAGAATTTTGTGCTTGGAATTATCAGGTTTATTAAAATTAACCTCTGCGATTTTTAGTAATGCGAAATATCTTTCGCCATCTTTTGGCGGCCTTATTTTTCCTGCAACCGTATCGCCAGTTCGAAGATTGAATCGTCTAATTTGACTTGGCGATACATAAATATCATCAGGTCCCGCTAAGTACGACGAATCTGCAGAGCGTAAGAACCCAAAACCATCTTGTAATATTTCTAGAACACCATCTCCGTAAATATCCTCACCATTCTTGGCGTGTTTTTTCAGGATGACAAATATGATGTCTTGTTTGCGAGTTCGAGAGACATTTTCCAGTCCCATTTCGTGTGCAGTAGCGACCAGATCGGCGATCGGTTGTTGTTTTAATTCGGTTAGATTCATTTATGAGGTCTTCTTATGAGGATAGGGTGTTAGGATTTGTTGTATTGTGAGTGATCGGACGAAGCCACTAATGAGCTCTGGTCAAAGTTTTATAGATATTTAAATTGGTAATTCTAAAAGGAATTGATTATTGAAAAATTTAAAAGGCTAGTTAGCTCTAGAACTGATTATTAAGATCTATTAATCGTCAATTCGATAGTAAAGTTAAGTAGAGAGCAGGTAAGATTTCTGTGGAAAGTCGTATCTTTGTTGTTTTTATTTTAGTTTTTATCTTATTTCTAGCAAGTTGTTTCGCTAGTTTTCAGCGATTTTTCTAAATATAGACTTACTCTACATATGTGTCCACAAAAACTGCGTGTTCATTTCTCCACAAAACCAACAAATTAAACATGCTCTGCGCTTGCCCCGAAGTGACATAGCTAAATAAAGATACGGGTAAATGTTCTAAGATCAGTGTGTTTAGGGCTTTGAGACTGAAAATTCCACATCCTGTGTCATCTCGCATAAGCGAGACGCCACATTAAACTCAATTTAAATAGCGCTGTCAATGAAAGCAGATAGTTGAGATTTTGAGAGAGCCCCTACTTTAGTGCCCGCAATCTCTCCCTTATTGAACAATATTAATGTTGGTATGCCTCGAATACCATATTTTGGAGCGGTGTCAGTATTCGAGTCTACATCCATTTTGCAAATTTTGAGTTTGCCGTCGTATTCGTCGGCAAGCTCCTCAAGAACCGGGGCAATCATTTTGCACGGGCCGCACCACTCTGCCCAAAAGTCTACGAGTACCAGGCCTTCTGCTTGCAATACATCTTGATCAAAACTGCTGTCAGAAATGTGAACGATATTTTCGCTCATTAGTCTTTTCCTATGTTGTTGGAGAGTGTTTAGGCTAAACGGCTTGTCTTCGTTAGGTTGATGTTCCCAATTACCAGCTTGCTTAGGCATATGATAAGGCCAAAAATTGAGGATTCAAGTAGCAATCCATTTTGCAGCCATGGATCCTAAAAATTAATACCTAAGGTTTCAGCAATGCAGCTGCCTTTTTGGCAAAGTAGGTCAAAATTGCATCAGCACCCGCACGCTTGATCGCAACGAGTGACTCCAGCGCCACAGCGTCCTCATCCAGCCAGCCCTTTTCAGCTGCAGCCATATGCATGGCGTATTCGCCACTTACTTGATAAACAAAAGTAGGCACTCGGAACTCATTTTTTACCCGCTGTACGATATCTAAATACGGTAATCCTGGTTTAACCATTACCATGTCTGCACCTTCAGCTAGGTCCAGAGCCACTTCCTGCAGTGCTTCATCACTATTGGCTATATCCATTTGGTAGCTATATTTGTTGGCGCCACCTAGATTGCCGCTGGAGCCTACTGCATCTCGGAAAGGGCCATAATAACTGGACGCATACTTTGCCGAATAGGCCAGTATTCGAGTATAGATTTGTTCGTGTTCTTCTAATATTAGGCGAATAGCGCCAATTCGTCCGTCCATCATGTCCGAAGGAGCAACGATGTCAGCACCAGCTTGGGCATGGGAAAGTGCTTGTTTGGCTAGAACTTTGACGGTTTCCTCATTCAGCACGTAACCTGCGTCATCAATGATGCCGTCTTGGCCATGAGTAGTATAAGGATCAAGAGCGACATCTGTGATGACACCTAGTGCCGGTTGGGTTACTTTTAATGCTTTAACTGCCCTTTGAACTAAGCCATTGTCATTAAAAGCTTCGCTGCCATCAATAGTTTTTATTGAATCATCTAATGCCGGAAAGAGAGCAATCGCAGGAATGTTCAGATCAATGAGCTCCTGTGCTTCTTTCAATAGCTCATCGATGCTGAGTCTGAATATGCCAGGCATGGACTCGATAGGCTGCCGCTGCTTCTCTCCTTCAACAATAAAAACTGGGAATATCAGATCATCTGTGGACAATCGAGTTTCGCGCATTAATCGTCGGCTAAAGTCGTCGCGTCGCATCCGGCGCATCCGGGTAACAGGAAATTTGCGGTTAAAATCAAAATTTGACACGTTTGGAATCTCTTAACTTATTTGCTATTAGCGTTTATATTCGACGATCCTACTAAATACGGTTTAGTCAGGGTTTCGTAGAAGACTTATAGCATATCGTAAATTGATAGCAAGAATAAGCGCTAGCTATTAATCTGCTTCCATATTTGAGCGTAAAGAGAAATTCAATACAAAGTGACACAAAGGAACTCTCATTAAGTGAAGAAATCCAAACTTCTACTCCTTGGTCTGATCGCCGCCATAATAGGCAGCTATTTCATTTTTGACCTCGGGCAGTACCTTACTCTTGAATACGCACAATATCAGTTTGCAGATATTCAGAATTTTAAAAATGAAAACTTTGCCTTAACAGCATTCCTCTATTTTTCAATTTACGTATTGGTTACTGCGTTATCGATTCCCGGCGCATTAATAATGACTTTAGTAGGGGGTGGTATATTTGGAGTTCTTTGGGGAACTTTCTTGGTTTCTTTTGCCAGTTCAATCGGCGCAACTTTTGCGTTTCTGGCGTCTCGCTGGCTATTACGCGACTGGGTGCAACGTAAATTTAGCAGATATCTTGAACCCATTAATCGTGGCATAGAAAAAGACGGCAATTTCTATTTGTTTAGCATTCGCCTTGTACCAATCATTCCGTTTTTCGTTGTTAATTTACTAATGGGTTTAACTCCCATTAGAACAAGAGATTACTATTTGGTGAGTCAAGTAGGCATGCTTTTGTATACCACTGCATACGTTAATGCAGGGTCGGAGCTGTCGCAAATCGACTCATTAGCCGGCTTAGTAAGTTTGCCAGTGATTCTATCACTTGCTTTGTTAGCAATAGTTCCTTTTATTGCAAAATATTTTATAACTAATATTAATCAAAAAAAATTGCTGAAAAACTTTGTTCGACCTAAATCATTTGATAAAAACGTTGTAGTAATAGGTGCAGGGGCCGCAGGATTGGTTGCGTCATTAATTGTTGCCAAAGCAAAAGCAAAGGTTTTATTAGTAGAGAAACACAAGATGGGCGGCGATTGTTTGAATACGGGATGTGTGCCCAGCAAGTCCTTAATTCGCAGTGGTCGAATCATGTCTTATATTAAGCGAGGGAAAGAATTCGGCATAGGAAATTCCTCTGGAGAAGTTGATTTCCGAGAGGTAATGAAACGAGTACAAGGGATAATTGCCGCTATTGAGCCCCACGATTCAGTGGAAAGATTTACTTCTTTAGGCGTAGAGGTAGAAATTGGTGAAGCTGAAATAAAATCGCCGTATTGTGTCGCAGTAAATGGGAAAGAGATTACTACACGATCAATAATTATAGCGACTGGAGCCCGGCCTCTTGTTCCTCTAATTCCTGGTCTTGAGAACATAAATTACCTTACCTCCGATACTATCTGGTCATTGACCGAATTACCTAAACGGCTATTGGTGGTCGGCGGGGGGGCAATTGGATGTGAATTATCCCAAGCATTTAATAACCTTGGATCAAATGTCACTCAAGTTGATTTGAGCTCTAGAATCCTGCCTAGAGAGGATGAAGAAGTTTCGGCCTTAGTTATGGATCGCTTTAAAGCTGAAGGCATTGCTGTACTTACTGATCATCGCCTTAATAAATTCGAAATTTTAGATGGTGAGAATTACATGGAGGCACACCATAAGGGTGACACTGTGCGAATTCCCTTTGATGCAGTACTCCTGGCAATTGGGAGAAAACCAAACGTTGATGGCTTTGGCTTGGAGTCGCTTAATATGCCGATTGAGCCTCAAGGGACTATCCAGGTAAATGAATATTTGCAAACCGTCTATCCAAATATTTTCGCCTGTGGTGATGTTGCGGGTCCTTACCAGTATACTCATATGGCCTCATTCCAGGCTTGGTTTGCTTCTCTTAACGCCATGCTAGGTGGCTTATGGAGGTCCCGAGCCAATTACGATGTTGTGCCGTGGGCTACTTTTACCGATCCGGAAGTTGCGCGTGTTGGATTGAGTGAGCAGGAGGCTATCGATAAAAAAACCCCTTATGAGATTACCCGCTATGATTTAGACCATCATGATCGTTCGCTTTCAGACGGCGAAGCCCATGGTTTTATAAAAGTTTTGACAGTACCGGGTAAAGACAGAATTTTGGGCGTTACCATTGTGGGATACCACTCCGCCGAATTAATAGGTGAGTTCGTGTTTGCCATGACTCATGGAATGGGATTGAAAAAAATCTCTGCTGTAACTCATATCTATCCAACTTTATTGGAAGCGAATAAATTTGCAGCCAATGCATGGAGGTCGGCACGTCTCCCAGAGAAATATTTTCCGTTACTTGAGAAGTTTTTTCGCTGGCGCCGAGGCTAGGAAATTAGTGCTTCTAACTAAGCGCAGAGGTGACTTGGTGAGCAGTTCCGCTAATTACAGGTAAGAAAATTCGATTTGCACAAGTCGAATTATTTTTCTTTATTACTGGAATCGGCGCGGATCAGCCTCAGAAAAGAGGCTGAGGTTGATGAATTTTTCTGAGCTAGCTAGCTTGGAGACGTTTGCGAAAAGCTATATACATACAAGTACTGAACAACAGTACATAGGCGACCATCGACATCTGAGGAATCGTGAATATGCCAAGAAAACGGTACTTTACTTCCGCACAATTACCATCACCAATTAATAGGAAATTGAATAAATCCATGAAAGGAAAATTCTCTAGGATGTAGGTAAAACCGGGCCCACAGGCAGGAACCTGATCTTCTGGGAGGCTCTGTAACCAGATCTGCCGGAGGGCAAAGTAACTTCCAAATATACACATGGAAGCCCCTAAAAAGGCGTAGTTTCGTTGACCAATGAAGGGTGGATTGTGAATCGCCGAGGCTAGGCAACAGAATCCACAGAGAATCACGAATACCCTCTGAGTAATACATAAGCCGCAGGGTGACAGCAACATGACGTGCTCCATATAAAGCACAATAATAATGGTAACAACACAGGCGGCAAAAACACCGAAATTGATAATGCGGTTATCTGGAATTGTCAGTGTCATCTGCTGCTCCTGAAAAGCTTTATTCTGTTCTGGCCGTATTCTACACCAGATAGACCGCGCCTTGGCTAGAGGGCTGTCTAAAAAATTTGTTACGACACGTATGTTAGGAACAGAGCAATGCGTTGAATTTTAGCTGGAGCAGTAGGTTTTAACCAAGAGGCAGCAGTACGGAATCTAAACCACATGAACAAATTAACTAAGATATTGGTACTTTTAAGTCTCACTAAGAGAAAAATGAGAAGCTTTTCCTCGAGCTGAAGAAAATCTAACTTCCACTGTTGAGAGAGAAACCTTGAGCCGGGAAGCATTAAATAAAGTAAAGCAGTTGATGGTGGCCCTAGAAAGGTTTGGGGGATGTAAATATCGACGACCTCTATTTTACGAATTTCGTCGTCCAATAATAGTCTAGCAGGACCGCCCCCAAGTTATGTGTTATTCCAATCCTTAAGAAACTCCTCAAAACCGATAGCGTCTGTCTTCTCGATTTCTTGCTGTTTTACCAGAGAGTCGCGGCTTGTGTCTTCCATGAAAGTATTGGTTTCTGATTGTAGTTTAGTCAGCCTAAAATAATCATTTTGCGTATGTGACTGTTGGATTGAAAATTCAAAAAATGACAAACCTTTTGTCTTCATCGCCTTAATCATTTTTCCAGAAGGAGTCAGATCTGAATCTGCGACTTTATCTGCTTGTGCTTGCAAGCTTTCTTCATAAAGAGATGTATTGTGCGCATGATCTAATAGACCAGCAGCATGAGCTAAATCCTTGACTAATTCTCCAGCCCATTCGCGTAAATTCTTCGGTTTGCCTTCCAGATTCAGCATTAGGTGTTCATCTCTACCGTGTTCAACAACAGCAGTAATATTCTTAGCAACTTCAAAGAACTCATTTTCATTACATTGGGGGCTTTCGCTTAACAAGCAATGTAATAAGAAAGTGTCGAGAAAACGAATTTGCTCAGAATCTATTCCCAAGGGCAAATATGGGTTGAGGTCCAATGCTCGAACTTCAATGTATTCGATTCCGTTTGCAGTCAAAGTATCGAGAGGGCGTTCGCCGCTACTAACATTTCGTTTAGGCCGGATAGTGCTATAAAACTCATTTTCTAATTGTAAGAGATTGGCATTGATCTGAACAAACTCGCCATTGGCATTTGTGTCAATTTCTTCATATTTAGGGTAGGGAGTGCGCATTGCTTTATGTAAACAATCGACATAGGAATGCAATTCGTTGTAACAGACAAACAGAGATTCCTGCTCCGCACTTTTATAACCGAGATTACCCATGCGCAAACAAGTTGCGTTAGGCAAGTATAAGCTAGTTTCATCGAATTCATCGAGGGAGTGTTCTCTTCCTTGCACAAAACATTTACCAGCGGCCGGTGAGGCTCCAAAAAGGTAAATGAGTAACCAAGAATAACGATGAAAATTTCGGATTAGATGCAGATACTTTTGTGTTCTAAATTCTGTGATATAACCTTCGAAATTACACAACTCTTTATAAGGTTGCCAAAAAGAGTCTGGCATCGAGAAATTGTAATGCAATCCAGAAATCGTCTGCATCAAGCTGCCATAACGATGACTCAAGCCATGGCGATATAAGGTTTTTAACTTGCCAATATTTGAGCTTCCGTATTGAGCGATGGGAATTTCAGTATCCGCGTTTAATGAACAGGGCATACTCGCGACCCAGAGCATTTCGCTATTATCTAGATTGTTAAAGGTGAAGCGATGAATATCGTCAAGCTTCTGCAAACATTCGTCAATATCCGCATAGGCTGGAGTAATAAATTCCAGTTGAGCTTCTGAGAAGTCAGTGGTAATAAACGGATTGGTGAGAGCAGCGCCCAAAGATTTAGGATGTCCAGTCTGTGAGATATTCCCTTCTGGCGATACCCTAAGACTTTCTTTTTCTATCCCTCGCTGGACGGCCCCCCATTCGATTTCGAACCTGGGTAACTGATAACGCTGCAGAGACTCAGTGAATTGCTTGCTCAAGGTCACTCCTGTTGCCACTTCAGAGCCAAAGCCTAGCTCATTGAGAGAGCGGCATTATGACAAAGATCGTGACTTTGTGCTAACAGCTGAATCTCTTAGCTATTCATGGCTCTGTTGTTCCACTCAGGCTCTACTCTCCCTGCTTAAATTTCTGAATCAGTCTTCTATTTTTTTTATTTGGCTTGGTTGGGGTAGCCCAATGGCTAGGCTGTGCCTTTCGTTGGACAGACAGCTTTTCTCGTTGCTCCATGCTCGCGAGAGTTTCTTCGTATAGTCGTTGCGCCTCTGGCGCGCCTCGACGCTGTTCACTTAATGCGACTACTGTGACAGTCTTGTCATTATAGCCCTGCTTCAACGTAATTTCTGTGCCGGTATTGATCTCTTTACTAGGTTTAGTGCGACTGCCGTTACATTGGACTTTGCCACCATCAACTGCCTGTTTGGCAAGTGCACGAGTCTTATAGAAGCGTGCAGCCCATAGCCATTTATCTAATCGAACTTTAACCATGCTCTCTGAGGCAATTTTAGAACCAGCATTGGCATTAGACCTAATGGATTTGGATTCAGTCATTAGTGATTTCCTTAGTGCTTAAAGAAGAAGGCAGAACTTGATTAAAGTCGTCGATCTGTGAAAATTCTTCTAACTCAACGGGCGAATTTTGACTATCAGGTTTCACGATGCCGAACAAATGCTTTATTCCTTCTCGCTTAGCCTGTTGTAAGACTGGTAAGGAATCATCGAACAAAACAGTCCGATCGGGGTTATAAGGTTCAAGACTCTGAAGTTTTTCCCAGAAGCCAAAATTCTCTTTCGCCAACTTAAGCGAATGAGAACTAATGCATTGATGAAAAAAAACTGCGAGTCCGGTGTGCTTCATTTTAATATGCAAGCTTATCGGGTGAGCATTAGTTATTAGAATAATTCTCTTCCCCAATAATTGGAGCTCTTGTAACAAGATTAGTACATTAGGACGAATTGCGATCTTATGAGTGATTGTAGTTTTCAATTCTCCAATGTCGAGATCTAGTTTTTTGGTCCAGTAGTTGAGACAATACCAATCCAGTGAGCCGTAAATTTTTTCATACTCGGCAAAGATTTTTTCTCGTGCTGCCTCTACACTAATATTATGCTTTTCACTGTAAACTTGAGGAACCAGATTGCGCCAGAAATAACTATCGAAGTGCAGGTCTAGTAGTGTTCCATCCATGTCAAACATGATGGTGTCGATGTCGCTCCACGAAAGCATTGAGAATCTCCAGGAAAAATTACTTGGCAATAGTCATTCCGTATTGCAAGATGCATCAGCTTACCTAAGCAAGCCAGAAATTAAAATCACCATGATCTAATTCAAAGGCCTAAGTGAGTTTATAAATGTGGAATGACACTTTGCTCGACAGTGTAGTTAATATTGCTTTGGCGGCAGGGCAAGAGATTCTGGCCGTTTATAATCAAGCCGGTGACATCGCCGTTTCAACTAAAGCAGACGACTCTCCTCTCACTGAAGCAGATCGGCGTGCCCATACTTTAATCATGGAGCGGCTAATTACTCTCGATGATCAGATTCCCGTACTTTCCGAGGAGTCAGAATCCATTAGCTCCAAAGAACGTAATTCCTGGAAGCGTTATTGGTTAGTTGATCCTCTAGACGGAACCAAAGAGTTTGTTAAACGCAACGGTGAGTTCACGGTAAACATTGCTCTGATAGAAAAAGGCCAAGCGACATTAGGTGTGGTTCATGTGCCCGTGCTAGATACTACCTATGTCGGCAAGCTGGGTTTGGGTGCTTGGAAATCCTCCAAGGCAGGCATTAAGCAAATTAAATGTTCGTCGATAGAGTCACCAACTCAATTGATTCGTGTAGTAGCTAGCAGGAGCCACCGTGGCGAATTGGTAGATGATCTACTCCAGTTAATTAAGGAGCGATTCGGCGAAACTGAAGTGGTAAGTATGGGAAGTTCACTGAAAATATGCCTGTTGGCCGAGGGGGCCGCTGACATTTATCCAAGATTGGCGCCTACCTGTGAATGGGATACGGCCGCCGCCCACGCAGTAGTTTCGGCAGCGGGTGGCGAAATCGTAGATACAAATTTCCAAACCCTTAGGTATAACCAGAAGGAAGAGCTCCTGAACCCACATTTTATTGGGATTGCCGATGTTAAGTACGACTGGGAATCCCTGCTGGATACATCGAATTAAACCTTTTATATTTCTCAATGTTGACCATGTTTAATCATAAGCCTAGGGGGAGTCCCGTATTGACTGCTAAGCTCTGATGTAATTTTGGTTAACAAGGAACCGTTAGGAAGGCGGAATTGATCATAACTGACAAGAAGTTAGTTTTATGTTACGTAACGTTGGCCTTCAACGCTCGTATGTCCTTCTCAGCTATTAAGCTATCAAGTAAGAGGCAAATTCCTGTTGGAAATTTCAGAACTTCGGAACAAGCTGGAAAATGTCGATGACTCTATTTCTCATAATAATTAAACTGCGGCAAAAACATTCAAAAAGATGGTTTATTTTCGGCTTGAGTTGTTGAATAGCCTTTATCGACAAAAAACGAAAGAATCAACCTTGGTGGAGATAGAAAAATTCAGTATAACTTTTCTCAACCTCTCTTCGCTTTAACTACGACTATGACAGTTTAGATTCCATGATTACTAGCCGGTCGTCTCTTATGGGCGGGCGAGTTACTTCTCTCTAGACAAATTATCAGAAAACGTTTAGCGTCCTGTTAATCAGCTGTACCTGTCTAAATTCACTTTTACGGATAGGTTATAGAACACTAAATTAAGACGTTGTGAGAGATAAAAGATTCTTAAAGCGTACTAACTAAGTAGATGGAAGCTACAATGAGCAGAAAATTCTCTAAAGAGCCTGATCGAAGAATGATGCAAATTTCTATTAGTTTGCGCCGGTCATTTTTTCTGCTGTGTGGCTTAGTCTATTGTAATCAGATGTTAGCTCAGAGTCTTCCTTTCGTGGGAGCTGAGACAGTGGGGATGTCTTCTAGTCAGTTAGCTGCCGCCACCGAAAGTCTTCAACAACACATTGATGATGGGGATATTGCCGGCGTGGTCGCTGCTGTTGCTCGAGACGGGAAAATCGTCTATTTCGAGTCATTGGGGCAAATGGATTTAGAACAGAAAAAACCAATGATCGACAACGCTTTGTTCCGCACATACTCAATGACTCGACAAATTACTAGCCTCGCTGTACTGCAAATGTATGATCAGGGCAAATTTAAATTCGATGATCCCATTAAGATGTATCTGCCAGAGTTTGAAAGTCAGCGCGTTCTTTTGGATTCCAGTAGTACAGATATTTCTCAAACTAAACCTCGTGCTAACGAAATCACTGTGGCCCATTTACTGACTCATACATCAGGTCTGGGGAGTCGTAGCTCAAGACTTTATCGTGAAAATAACGTTAGAAATAAGAATATTACGCTTGACCAAATGGTTAAGAATGCGGCAAGGGTGCCATTATTTCAGGATCCTGGCACTGAATTCCGTTATGGGATACACGCAACCATTCTCGGAAAATTAGTCGAAGTATGGTCTGGTATGCCATTCGATCGATATCTGGAAAACGAGCTGTTAGACCCATTGGGAATGGATAGCACTATGTTCTGGGCAGAAGGCTCAAATGCTGACCGTCTAGCTAGCCTCTATCGTCCGATCGATGGTCGTTTACTTCCTCACCAAATTGAAAATATTCCATTCACGATGAAACCAAAACTTATTGAGGGCGGCGTCGGCTTACTGTCTTCAGTCATGGACTATATGCGCTTCAGTCAACTGGTACTCAATCGAGGTGTTCTCAATGACAACCGCTTACTGAGCGCCTCTACAGCAGAGCTGATTTATAAAAACGCTGTGCCCGACCAGGCCATGCCGATTGGTGACAGTGGTTATTGGTTAGGTTCCGGCTGGACATTAGGTGGCTTCAATCTGGTAATTGATTCAACTGCTTATAATTTTCCAGTGAGCGAAGGCACCATTTGGTGGGATGGCTCCGCTGGCACTCGATATTTCATCGATCCGGTGCAAGGTACGGTCATCGTCATCATGGCACAGATATCTCCCTCTCGCGGCGGGGGGTTCCGTGAAGATTTTACTCATCTAGTTGATGCTGCGATTACTGAAAGACGCTAACAAGCTATAAAATAACACTTATTATTAGTCTGTAATCTCTTGCCTGCATCTTTGTCTAATTTAATATGTGGCAGTAATTGTTTCATGCAGCTTCTCATCAATATACAGTTTTCTCTCTATCTATAGTTAGACAGGTCTTTATAATCTAGAGCTGCGTTTATGCCAGTTATTCCCTATTGAGAACTCAGGCATAAGCATTGGCTTCATGGGCCAAAAAACGCAAGAAGTTGGATTCAATAGTCTGATTTCTTTCTATTTTTCGGTTAAATGAAACCCTCGATTCCGATTTCTTAGCCCTCGGTTTTCTAAACCTTGGTGTAGTGAACAATTATGGGATTAAATTACGAATTGCTGGTAGACCGTCCAGACTTGGTCCCCATGGTAATAGACTGGTGGTATACGGTCTGGGGTGATCGCATGGGGCCAGATAGGGATAAGAATATTCATCAATTGGCCTCCTCTCTGAGCTCAGGTGATCTACCTATTCATGTACTAGCTGTATTGAACGGCATTTATGTAGGTTCGGCCGCACTGAAACTTCAGGAATTAGGAGATGTATATCCTAGTAATCAGTATTGGTTAGGGTCCGTATTCGTTATGGAGCGATATAGAGGTAGTAGAATCGCTTCAGCAATGACCATGAAGATTGTTAAAATGGCGCGAGAAAGGAATTTGCCCCATCTATATTTGCAAACAATCAATCTAAATGGCGGTCTTTATTCAGAGCTAGGTTGGCAGGTCATCGAACAGTTTAACTATAAAGATGAAGACACCTTATTAATGATGAAGACGCTAGGACTGTAATTTAAGCCAGTAAAATTGAATTAAGAGAATAATGGTGTATATGGCGCCTATTAATAATTAGTGATATTTGTGGCGTAGAGGCCTGCTTGAGTGTGGCTCCCAGGCGCCTACTTCTATTCGGTTCTCCATCGCAATCAATTTCGTTTTCCGCTAGACTCTTCAATCCAGTAAAACCGCATTACAGGAGGTGGTTCAACCAATGCATAACCGCGCAATCTTCAATAGTGATCATGAGCTATTCAGAAGCAACGCCCGCCGTTTCTTCAGAGAGGAGCTGGAACCAAATATCGCCAAATGGGAAGACGAAGGGGTTTTGCCCAAGAAATTTTGGTTGCAGGCAGGAGCAAATGGTTTTCATTGTTGTGGAATTCCTGAAGAGTACGGTGGGCCCGGTGCGGATTTTTTTTACAATATGGTGCTTTCTGAAGAGGTTGGCTATGCCATCGGTGGCGCCAGTGTCGGATTCTCGGTGTCATCTGACATCGTCGCCTATTATTTATTAAACAGTGGTACTGAAGAGCAGAAGCATCAATGGTTACCCAAAATGGTCACTGGCGAATCAATCGCTGCAATTGGCATGACTGAGCCAGGCTGTGGCTCAGATTTGAAGGCTTTACGTACTTCGGCTATAAGAGACGGCGATGAATATGTAATTAATGGTCAGAAAACCTTCATCACCAATGGCCAAAACTGCAATTTCATCCTCCTTGCTTGCTCAACTAATCCCGATGCGGGCGCTCGGGGAATTAGCCTAATTATTGTTGAGACAGAGTGTGAAGGCTTTGAAAGAGGCAGGAATCTAGACAAAATCGGACAAAAGGCAGCGGATACTTCAGAAATGTTTTTCTCAGATGTGCGAGTTCCTGTCTCTAACTTGTTAGGTCAAGAAGGAGGAGGGTTTGCGGTGCTAATGAATGAGCTGCCGCGAGAACGAATCACCATAGCCTGCAGAGCACTAGCAGAAGCGCAAAGAGCATTCGAGCTCACCACGGAGTACGTGAAAGAACGGAAGGCATTTGGGAAACAACTTTTTGAATTTCAGAACACCCAATTTAAGCTTGCTGAAATAAAAACTAGCTTAGCAGTAGGCTGGGCATATATCGATCAATGCCTGACCAAAATAGACCAAGGTAAGTTAACCCCAGAAGAAGGTGCTATGGCTAAGCTATGGACCACCGAAACTGGCAATAAGATTGTTGATGATTGTCTGCAATTATTCGGCGGCTACGGTTATATGCGCGAGTATCCTATTTCTCGTTTATTTGTAGATTCTCGAGTACGGCGAATTTATGGTGGTGCATCAGAGGTAATGAAATTAGTAATCGGACGAACAGTTTAAGGGGAAAGACATGATAGGAATTACCGCCTACGGCGCTTACATTCCCCGAGCACGACTAAGCAAAAACGCGATAGCCGAAGCAAACGCCTGGTTTGATGCTGGTTTAAATTTACTAGCAAAAGGCGAGCGTAGTATCTGCAATTGGGATGAAGACTCCATTACCATGGCTGTTGAGGCTGCAACTGATTGCTTAACAGCTTTAGATAAGAGATCTTTATCTGCTCTTTATATGGCATCAACCACTTTCCCGTTTCTCGATAGACAAAATTCAGTTGTAGTAAGCGAGGCTCTAAATTTGGATCGCAGTTTACGTAGTATGGATATTGGAGCGTCACAACGGGCAGCGACTTCAGCTCTTATTTCATTGCTGGAAGCTAATAGCCAAGGAACCGCCATGTTGGTGGCGTCAGAACATAGACGAACGAAAGCGGGCTCAAGATCTGAAATGTTGTGGGGCGATGCAGCAGCGGCGATTACCACCGGCTCCGAAAATATCATTGCCGAATTTCTCGGTGCCGAGACTTTGGCTGAAGACTTCGTTGATCACTACCGGGGGGAAGATTCCAGTTTCAACTATGATTGGGAAGAACGGTGGATTCGTGATGAAGGATTCATGAAAACTTTGCCTAAGGTAGTTGCAAACGTGCTGGAAAATGCTTCGGTAGAAGCAGCAGATATAAAGCATTTTATTCTGCCAACCGACCAAGCCCGCACGCCTGCTGCATTGGCAAAAAAATTGGGCATTAATGCAGAAGCTATCATTGATAATCAGATTCCCACTGTTGGTGTCGCTGGCGCTGCCCAAGCAATTCTTCTGCTGGCTAAAGCTTTACAAAATGCCGCACCCGGTGACTTGATGTTGGTAACAGGTTTTGGTCAAGGCTGTGACGCGATTTTATTACGAGCAACTGAGCTAGTGAACTCAATCAAACCTAAGCTGGGAGTTAATGGTGCAATTGCTCGACGACGCGAAGACACTAATTACAATAGATTTATGAGTTTCAATAATTTGGTTGAGAAAGATATTGGTAAGCGCGGTGAAGTGGACAAACAAACTTTCTTATCAGGTTATAACCGTCGTAAAGATTTACTCACCGCATTTTTGGGCGGCAAATGTCGAGAATGCGGGACGGTTCAAATTCCTCGAGACAAGTACTGCGTAAATCCGGAGTGCAATGCACTGGAGAGTCAAGATGATTATCCGTTCTCCGACAAAAATGGGAAGGTAGCAACTTGGACGGCAGACAGGCTCACTTTCGATTGGAATCCGCCTGCCTATTTTGGCATGGTAGAGTTTGAAGGTGGCGGTAAGCTAATGATGGATTTTACGGAAGTTGCCGAGGGCACCATCGAATCAGGATCTAAAATCGCTGTGCATTTTCGAATTAAGCAATTTGATACGCAACGTGGATTTAGAAAATATTTTTGGAAGGCATCAATAGAAGAATAAGAAAAATGAACGGACAAATGATATCGGTAAGGTGTTTATAATCTGTTCTAAGAATTAGAATTCAAAGCCTAAGTAAAAGAAACAGAGGCTTTTAAATTAAAAAGTATAAAGTATAAAGGGTTAAAACATGGCCAGCGGAATTAAAGATAAAGTCGTTATCCTCGGTATGGGTTGCAGCAAATTCGGTGAGCGTTGGGAATCTAGCCCCGCTGACCTGATGGTAGAGGCATTCGAAGAATGTATTGAAGACGCAGGTATTGAAAGAAATCAGATTGAAGCAGCATGGTTCGGTGCGGGAATCGATGCTTTCAATGTTGGTGCTAGTGCCATGCCTCTAGCTATTGCCCTTAGGCTCAACTATATCCCAGTAACCAAAGTCGAGAATATGTGCGCCACTGGCACCGAAGCTTTTCGAGGGGCAGTTTATGCCGTGGCATCTGGAGCTTGCGATATCGCTCTTGCCTTAGGCGTCGAAAAACTAAAAGACACCGGTTATGGTGGACTGCCTCAACGTTCCCGCGGTGTAGAAAATGATATGTACTGGCCGAATCTTTCAGCACCCGGCGCTTTCGCTCAGTTGGCCAGTGGCTATCGAGCCAAACACAAAGTCAATAAAGACGACCTTAAGCGAGCTATGGCCCATGTTTCAGTGAAGAGCCATGCAAATGGAGTGAAGAACCCTAAAGCTCACTTACAAAGAGAAATTACCGAAGAGCAAGCGCTTAATGCTCCTTATATTGCTGAGCCGATAGGTTTGTTTGATTGCTGTGGCGTTAGCGATGGTTCCGCCTGTGCAATCGTAACAACTCCTGAAATCGCCAAGAGCTTGGGTAAAGAAAACCTGGTCTCAGTCAAAGCACTACAACTTGCTGTTTCCAACGGCACTGAATCAAGTCATAAAAGTTGGGACGGTTCTTATTTAAAGACTACACGTATCGCCGCGCAACGAGCTTATGATGAAGCCGGTGTTAAAAATCCAAAGCAGGAGATCACCATGACTGAAGTTCATGACTGTTTCTCAATCACTGAACTGGTTACCATGGAAGATTTGCAGCTAGCAGAAGAAGGGAAGGGAGTTACGGATGTTTTAGACGGGACCTTCGATGCCGATGGTAGTAATCCATGCCAGATCGATGGTGGACTGAAATGTTTTGGTCATCCAATCGGAGCGTCAGGCTTGCGAATGATTTATGAAAACTATCTGCAGTTCCAAGGTAGGGCCGGTGCCAGACAATTACCGGATCCTAAGTTGGGCTTGAATCACAATTTAGGTGGTTTTCCTCATCAGAATATATGCAGCATTTCTGTAATAGGCCCTTATAACTAAATTTGGGTCTAAAGCAACTGATCGAAGTGTGGCAGCATTATAATTGTACCTCTGATGGTGAAGAGTATTTTTCTGAAACGCAGATAACCTCAAAAGAATAACTCCAATAATTCAATTTCAACATTTGGCATTTAATACCTAAATTGCAAAAAAGGAATGGCTAAAGAAAAAATGGTATCGGAAAGATTAGCAGTTGAAACAAACTTGGAGGCCGATCTTAGCTCAGCTACAGCGAGCTTGGAATTTCTTCAACAATTAATCGATAGTGCACTAAGCAGAATTAAAGCAGATTGCACTAAGGCTGCCAGCTTAGATAATGATCTATTAGATAACTGGCAGCTCTCAAGTTATGACTTGGCTTTTTGTGTTGCTGAATTAGAAGCAGCAAGAGCTTTTAGTGATTACGCCACAAAAACTAATTATCATTCCCTCACTACCCGCCTGTCATTATTCTTTATTGCTGAAATTTTTCAGTCATGTCAACAACGATTATCCAATCGGGCAGCTGAGCTTTGTATTAACCGTCAAGAACTCTTACAACTTTCTATAAATCCACTAGTCAATAATTTACTTGATAAATATCTCGATGCAGGATTTCTTACTGCACTTGGTAGTGAAATCTGCAATGAAAACATTCAGCGATTGCCCTCAATACTGAGTGAGGAAAAAGAACTGGTCAGAGAAACTTTCTTTCGTTTCGCCAATGATATTGTCGTACCGTTGGCAGAAGAAATCCATCGTGAAGACAAGGATATTCCCGAAGCTATATTAAAACCGGCCGCTGAGCTTGGCTGCTTCGGAACTTGCATTCCCGAACGCTTCGGTGGGTTGCAACCTGATGACAGGCCCGACAGTCTCGGCATGATCGTCGTGACCGAAGAACTATCACGGGGCTCTCTTGGTGCCGCTGGCAGCCTTATCACTAGACCAGAAATCGCAGCGAGAGCTTTATTAAGCGGAGGCACTGACGCCCAACAAAAAAAATGGCTGCCTAAATTAGCAGCTGGCGAAATGTTATGTGCTATATCAATTACAGAGCCTAACACTGGTTCCGATGTGGCAGCAGTAAGCCTTAAAGCAACGCAAACAAGAAATGGTTGGTTACTTAACGGCAGTAAAACCTGGTGTACGTTTGCCGGCCGCTCAGAATTGATTTTTGTTCTAGCCAGAACTAACCCTGATGCTAGCCTTGGTTACAAAGGACTGAGCATGTTTCTAATCGAGAAGCCTGCCTATCCTGGTCATTCTTTTGACCACGAGCAAGAATCCGGAGGTTCTCTTACCGGTAAAGCCATCGCGACTCTTGGTTATCGTGGAATGCATTCCTTTGATCTATTTTTCGAAGACTATTTTGTGCCAACAGAAAATTTAGTTGGCGAGGAACAGGGTGAAGGCAAAGGGTTTTATTACACCATGTCCGGTTTTTCGGGAGGCCGTATTCAAACTGCCGCGCGTGCGACTGGTGTTATGCAGGCAGCGTTTGAAAAAGGTTTAAGCTATGCCAAAGAGCGACAAGTTTTTGGTAAAGCTGTTGCTGACTACCAACTAACAAAAGTTAAGCTTAGCCGTATGCTGGCAACACTCACGGCGTCGCGACAATTTGGTTACGCTGTCGCAGAATTAATGGATCAGGGTGGCGGGCAGATGGAAGCTAGTCTAGTAAAACTTTATACCTGTAAGTCCGCTGAATGGATTTCCAGAGAAGCCTTACAAATTCACGGAGGCATGGGTTACGCGGAGGAATCTGCTGTGAGCCGATTTTTTGTTGATGCTAGAGTTCTTTCAATCTTTGAAGGGGCTGAAGAAACTTTGGCATTAAAAGTAATCGCCAGAAACTTAATAGCTAATGCAAAATAGAATCTGATTACGTTAATAGAGAAATATAATCAAAAATTAACTGCCCAGGAAAGAGGTTAATCATCAACAATGAGCTCTGAACAATTATTACAAGACAAAGTTATGGTCGTTACCGGCGCAGGCCGCGGAATCGGCCGCGGAATCGCCATGCTGGCAGCAGCTAATGGCGCCAAGGTAGTAGTTAACGATCTAGGTGGAGCCGAGGATGGTTCTGGTGGTGACAGTATTCCAGCGGACGATGTAGTAAACGAAATCAAAGCAGCGGGCGGTGAAGCAGTTGCCTCCTATGCCAGTGTTACAGATTGGGATTCCGCCCATGAAATAATCGAAACTGCCGTTGGGTATTTCGGTCGTATCGACGCAGTTATTAACAATGCCGGTAATTTACGTGACGCTATATTCCACAAAATGACCGAAACTGATTTCGATTCAGTCATTAATGTTCATCTCAAAGGAACATTCAATGTTAGTCGAGCCGCAGCCACTCATTTCCGTGCTCAAACCAGCGGTTGCTTCGTTAACATGACTTCAACTTCTGGGCTTATAGGAAATTTTGGCCAGGCGAACTATGCCGCTGCTAAGCTAGGCATCGTGGGTCTCTCTAAATCAATGGCTTTAGATATGGGTCGATTTCGAGTTCGCTCCAACTGCATAGCACCATTCGCCTGGAGCAGACTCATTGGCACTATCCCTACAAACACCGATGAGGAAAAAGCCCGTGTCGAAAAAATTCAACAGATGACCCCAGAAAAAATTGCACCGTTAGCAATTGCCTTGTGCAGCGATGCAGCACAGGATGTTTCTGGACAAATCTTTGGCGTTAGAAATAATGAAATTTTTCTGTTTAACCATAATCGCCCAATTCGATTTGCTCACACAGCCGAAGGATGGACGCCAGACAAAGTTATAGATCGGGTAATTCCAGCTTTTGCGTCTGACTTCTTTCCATTGGAAAGGTCCGGCGACGTATTTAGCTGGGATCCAATATAGCTGGAAACAGAGTTTGAAAAAACGATCAAAATATTTTCGAAAATGTACGATATCAGAATTTAAGACAAAGAGTTCGGAACAACAGACAACGTAGAAAGTTAAGAACGCAGACTAAATAGTTCAAGCCAATCAAGAAGCCTGCCTACCCTGATTTGAAAAAGCATACAAAGTTCGAAGAAGAACACTAAACTAGTAACATCGATACAAACTAATAGCAAACAGGATCAACCAATGCCCTTCGATGCAGAAAAATTATTAAACCGCGAATTCCCTACCATTCGCCAAACCTACACAGAAAAAGACTGCATGCTCTACGCTCTTGGTGTAGGTATGGGAATCGATCCCCTTGATGAAGACAGCCTACGCTTCGTTTACGAAGAAAATTTAAAAGTACTGCCAAGTCAATCAGTCATGCTGGCACACCCAGGATTCTGGGCGAAAGAAGAAGACACAGGCCTGGATTGGGTTAAGGTTCTTCATGCCGGGCAAGAAATAATTCTCCATAAAGAATTGCCTGCATCTGGAACAGTAGAAGCTACGACTAAGGTAACCGAAGTAACTGATAAGAGCGAGCGCGCAGGAGCCTTAATCGTCTCAGAACGAATTGTGCGGGACGTTGAAACAGGTGATGATCTTTGTACTTTGATCACTACCATACTGGCCAGAGGAGACGGCGGTTTTGGTGGTGAGGGAAAAATCTTACCAAAAACAGACCTGATTCCATCATCAGAGCCAGACATCATTTGTGATTTACCAACATTACCTCAGCAAGCATTGATTTACAGATTGTCTGGCGACTTTAATCCACTACACGCATCTCCAGCTGTAGCCCGTAATGCTGATTTCAAAATGCCAATTCTTCATGGTTTGTGTACCTTGGGAATTGCCACACATGCATTGGTTAAAACGTGCTGCAACTATAATTCGGCAAAATTCAAGCGCATGCGTCTGCGTTTTTCTGCGCCAGTTTATCCTGGTGAAACTATTCGGACAGAAATTTGGAAGAGCGGTGATGAGCTATCTTTCCGCTGCAAATCTCTGGAACAGGATAAAGTGGTAATTAACAACGGCTACCTACAAGTTAGTTAAATTTTTATCTACTGAATTAGGTCAGGACTGAGCATTGCAAGAAATTCTAAAAGGGTTGCGGATTATTGAAGGCAGCGCATTTATTGCGGCGCCTTCGGGTGGTATGACTTTAGCGCAACTTGGCGCCGATGTTATCCGCTTCGATCAAATCGGCGGTGGCATCGACTATCGTCGTTGGCCAGTAACTAAAGAGGGCAAGAGCCTCTATTGGCATAGCTTGAACAAAGGGAAGCGCTCTATTGCTGTGGATTTTAGAAAACCCGAAGGGCAGGAATTATTAACTGAGTTAATTGCTGCACCGGGTGAGGATGCAGGCATTTTTGTTACCAATTTTCCTGCCAAAGGTTGGTTAGCTGCAGAAAAGCTAAGAGAGTTGAGAGATGATTTAATCTATTTGAATCTGACCGGCGATCGCCATGGTGGCAGTGCGCTGGATTATACAGTGAATAGTAAAGTCGGACTTCCTTATTTAAGTGGCGATGGCGATGTGCCAGTTAATAATCCTTTTCCTGCATGGGATGTCATAGCTGGCCAGCAGATCGCTATCGGGCTGCTGGCTGCCGAACGTCATCGTCGAATAACTGGAGAAGGCCAATTTATTAAAATAACTCTTGCCGATGTTGCTTTGGCAACTATGGGCCATTTGGGTTATTTATCTGAGGTTGAAGTCAATGGCGAAGAAAGACAGAGAATGGGCAATCACCTCTTTGGTACTTTTGGCCACGACTTCCAGTGCAAGGACGGCCGCAGAGTAATGATCGTGGGGGTCAGCCCCAATCAGTGGAAGGCCATTGTAATGATTACTCAAAGCGCGAATCAGGTGGACTCTCTGGAACAAGAGCTGGGCCTGTCATTCAGAAAGGAAGGTGATCGCTTCGAAGCTCGAGAGCAACTGCGCCAATTATTTATTCCCTGGTTTTCTCAGCATAATTACGAAGAGGTGACTAAGGCCATGAATGAAGCTGGGGTTTGTTGGGGTCCCTATCAATCAATTCAACAATTGGTTGAATCTGATATTGATTGCTCAGAAAACAACCCTCTGTTCGATCTCATAGAACAGCCAGGCATCGGACCCTATCTAATGCCTTCGCAACCTTTAAATTTCACTGCCTTGAGAAAATTATCTGCCAAGCCAGCACCTCTTTTGGGAGAACATACCGATGAAATTCTTTCTAATTTATTGGGGCTTGATAGTTCAGCGATTGGGGTTCTCCACGATTTAGGAATAGTCGCCGGGCCAGAAAACTAGTGGGGAAAACGCTAAAACGCCACGGATATAAAAAAACAGCAGGAAGCGCTATAACAAATGAATAACCAAAGCCCTATACATATCACCAATCTGTTAGTGAGTGCGGCAGAAAAATGGCCGAATAACCCTGCATTAACTTTTTCAGATACGACTCGAAGTTGGAAAGAAACTTTTCAGCGTTGCCATGCTGCCGCTACTATCTATAAATCATTTGGTGTTGGAAGTGGTGATCGCGTAGCTTTTCTTGGCTTCAATTCCAATATTCTGTTTGAGAATTATTTTGCTCCTGCTTTGATTGGCGCAATTTTTATACCAGTCAACTATCGATTATCACTTCGGGAAATGATTGAGTGCGTAGAAGATTGCACACCAACTGTGTTAATCGTAGATCCGTTTTTCCTCGATCAAGCGAGGTCGATGCAAAAAGCTTGCGAGAGTATCTCCACTTTAGTATTTGCAGGCCCGGGTGAAACTCCCGAAGGCATGAATTCTTATGAGGAAAAGGTTGCTGAACTCATCACATCAGAATCTTACTGCACATTAACTCCGGGTGCCGATGATGATACGGTTATGATTTTTTACACTGGCGGTACTACTGGTCGGTCCAAAGGAGTAATGCTTAGTCACAAGAATTTTCAGATTAATACTGATTGTTCAATACCGCTTTATCGCATGCAAGAAAACTGGAATTTTATAATCATGGGGCCACTGTTCCATCTAGCGGCAGGTTCTAGAGTTTTTAGCGGCACTGCTCTTGGTGGCCATTGTGTGATATTGCCAAAATTCGATGTTGTAGAAGTGCTATCGGCTATAGAACAGCATAAGGTAAATTCGGGCACTCTAGTACCAACGATGCTGCAAATGCTGTTAGATCATGCGGATTTTTCTAAGTTCGATTTATCATCATTAAAAATGCTAGCCTACGGAGCAGCTCCTATGTCGGTTGCGCTGTTAAGTAGAGTTATTCAAGCATTCCCGAGCGTAGAAATTTTTCAAACCTTTGGTATGACTGAAGCAAGCCCAATTGTAACTAGCCTCGATTCTGCTTTTCATGTTTTAGAGGGTTCCAAGGCAAACAGACTCGGCTCAGTTGGCCGGCCCGTAAAGCATGTAGAGCTTAAAATTGCCGATGATGAAAACAATGAGGTCTCTAATGGAGAAACCGGTCAGATATTGGTCCGTGGTGATAACATCATGAAAGGATATTGGCGCCTTCCCGAGCAGACTGCCGAAGCTCTGCAAGATGGCTGGTACCTTACCGGTGACGCCGGTTATCTTGACGATGAAGGCTTTCTATATCTGGAAGGCAGAGTTAAAGATATGATTGTGAGTGGTGGTGAGAATGTTTACCCCATTGAGATTGAAAATATTATTTCTAATCACCCGGCGATTCATCAAGTCGCTGTAATCGGTATTCCTCATGACACCTGGGGAGAAGCAGTGCATGCTATCGTGACTCTTGAGGGGAATGAACAACCAACAGAAGCAGAGCTAATTAAATTTTGCAAAGAGCAAATCGCTAGTTATAAGTGTCCGGTGAGTGTTAGTTTTCGTGATGAGCCAATGCCTCTTTCGCCAATTAACAAAATTCTAAAAACAGAGCTTCGTAGACCTTTTTGGGCAGATCGTAAAAGCAACCTTGTCTAGTGCCGTCATCTAACGGTAGCGGCTAGTATCAGCGGCAGTGTTTATGTTGCCCAACCCCCCGATAGGGGAATAATTTGCCCCACCATGTGATTGCAGTTCTTGTTAGCCAGATAGGCAGCAAGCTCTGCAGTCTCACTGGCAGCACCAATTTTATTTGTCGGCACATTTCTTTTTACATGATCTAGGAATTTTTCATTGTCTAGAATATCGTCCGGGTAATAAGTGTCATTGTTAACATAGTTCTGTGCGATTGCATTGGCTTGAATATTTTTGCGTGCTAATTCCAAACCGACCGCTTTAATAAAACCATTCTGTGCTCCTCGAGCAGCACAATAAGCTGCGTTATTTGCAATGCCTTTTAAGGGCGCTGCGCTGGTTACTGCAATTATTTTTCCAGATTTTCGTTCAAGCATTTGTGGAGTAACAGCTCTTACCAAATACATAAGTGGATGTACCAGGGAATCAAATAATTTATTCCAATCACTATTCTGAATATTTTGCACAGGGCTGGTCATTGGTGGTTCAGCAAGATTTGCAACGAGGATGTCTATGCTGCCCGCATTACTTACTAATTCCTTAACTTCTGCTTCGTTGGTCATAGGATAACGACCTTCAATGACCTCAATATTCAAAGCCTCGAACTTCTCTTTTATGGCAATGCCCATATATAGATCAATACAGGTGACCAGAGCTGTTCTTCTTTCCTGCACATTTTCGCTCTTTTCTTTTATCGTTTCGTTGTTCAATCTTTTTTCTCCTGTTCGATAAGGTGCTGAACAAATTTTTCCAGAGTCTCATATGGTTGACATCCGATCACCGTCAGGTCATTGCTGAAAAATGTAGGAACTCCAGTCACGCCAACTAATCGTGATCTACTCCAATCTTCATCAACAGCGGTTTCGAATTGTCGCTCTTCTAAAATT
>Ga0310125_10000251_pt1 | contig 24315 bp, 18 predicted proteins | sample CB11b_Tmax_Bot8__FD_203508 | JGI IMG/M metagenome (GOLD analysis project Ga0310125, IMG submission 203508) | Marine microbial communities from Western Arctic Ocean, Canada - CB11b_Tmax_Bot8 | ecosystem: Environmental > Aquatic > Marine > Oceanic | place: Canada: Western Arctic Ocean | collected... | reverse complement strand
GATTAAGCCACACATGATTGTTGCCTCGACACTGCTCTTCGTGTGCGTTGCGGGGTGCACCACATCCGAGACGGTGCCGACCACATTGACTCGAACTCCAAAACCGCGAGGTGATGTGCGGATCGTTTACGTCTCGGATCTCGGCAGCGACATGAAAAGCGTCCTGACCGAGAACCCGACCGCGGCCCAACTGCGCGCCTACGTGGACACGCTGGCCGCCAACGGCGTGGACATCTACGCCCAGGACGTCTTCTCAAAACAGGGCGTCGGCTGGTTCGAGCCCGAGCATCCGGACCATGAACCTCACACGGGCAAGACCCCCGTGACCGGCATCCCGCCGCAGGACGGCCCGCCTATCGCCATCGTCGTCGACCAGTCCCACAGGAGCGGCATGAAGTTCCTCGCCGCCTTCCGCATGGCGGACCGCCATGGCGGCAGCGGCACCGGCATGCTCAAGAAGCGGCAGGATCTCTGGAACCCCGATTTCCCCGCCCGCGCCGCCATGGACTACACACATGACGAGATCCGCGACTGGGTCTACGCCATCTACGACGAGATCCTGCGCCGCTTCGACGTCGACGGCTTCGAGTTCACCTACACGCGCTGGATGCACTGCTTCCCGGTGAAGGCGGCGCGCGACAGCCACCCGATCATGACGAAGTTTCTGCGCCGCGTGCGTGCCCGCCTCGACGAGGCGTCGAAACAGAAAGGCCGCAGGCTCATGCTCGGCGTCCGCGTTCCCCAGACACTCGAGGAGTGCGATGCCCTGGGCTACGACGTGGCCACCTGGGCCCGCGAGGGCCTCGTGGACTACCTGGCACCGTGCGACTTTTTCTTCACCGATTTCAACGCGCAGTACGATGAGTTCGCCGCCGTCACACGCGGCACCGACTGCATGCTCTATCCGGCGGTGCACCCGCTGGTCGCCGGTGGCAGTCCCTGGATCATGCAGCCGGATCACTACCGCGCCGCGGCCCGCAACATGTACGCGGCGGGCGCCGATGGCATCTCGCAGTTCAACTTTCAGTACCACTGGGTTCGGCGCCGCAGCAGCGGGGGCGGCTGGCCCTGGATCGCGGGTGACTTCCCCAAGTCGCTCGCGTGGCTGCGCCAGATCCGCGGCGACGGCCGCTACGACGGCCTCCCGCGCCACTACCTGTTCATGCCGCTTCAGGCGCGGTCCGAGAGCGGATTCGTGAAGTTCGACAAGATTCGTATGGCCCGCAAGATTGGCAGCGGCGGCGAATACCGCTTCCGAATCGCCGAAGACCTGACCGACTCGGGCACCGCGGCGGAGCTGGTCGTCAGCGCCGTCTCCTGGGACCACGACCAGCTTTCCTTCTCACTCAACGGCACGCCGCTGCCCGATGGCCCGATCAGGTCCAGGCGCCACGGCAAGGGGCGCGCCAAGGAGGTCGGCCGTCCCATGAAGCCCTACCGGGCCTACATGATTCCCCTGACCTCACCACCGGCTGTCTTCGGCGACAACGTCCTGCGCGCCGAGGTGACCGCGCTGGATAAGAACGCCCCCGGCGAGGACGACATCATCGTCGAGGAGCTTGAAGTGACGGTCGTGCCGCCGTGGAAGCGGTAGCGCGAGGCGCGGTCGATCTGTGGAAGTCGTGACGCCGACTGGGTGGCGTCAAACGCACGATCGATGCGCGTGATGGCGCTATCTATTCGCCATTTGTTGCTGGAGGTGCCGCCGCGTGCGCCGCGCCGCTTTCTCACCCCGCGCTGGTGACGCTGCCGTCCGGCGGGGGCGGCTGCTGCCAGATGCCCATGCCGCCGTCGATCATCAGCATGTGGCCGTGAACGTGTTCGGCCGCGTCGCTGACGAGATACACCGCACCGGGGCCGCACACGTCCGAGTGCGGAATCTGCGCGTTGGGCGTGTGCTGCAGCATCCACTCGGTGAGCGTCGGCATCTCGTCGAGGAACTCGGTCTGCGCCGTGCGGACCAGGCCCGGGGCCAGGCCGTTGACGCGGATGTTGTGCGGTGCCAGCGACACGCACAGCGTGCGGACCATCATTTCGATGGCGCCCTTGGAGATGTCGTACGCGGTGCATCCGGGCTCGGCCAGGCGGCCGTTGATCGATCCGATGAAGAGCACGCGACCCCGAACGGATTGGTCGATCCACCGTCGGGCGAACGCCTGGGTGAGAAAGTACGCGGAGAACACGTTCAGGCGCATCGTTTTCTCGAAGCGCTCGTGGGTCATCATCTCGAATGAAGTGTCGAAGTTCTGGCCGGCGTTGTTCACCAGTATGTCGAGGTTCGGTTGGGCCTTCAGCGCGGCCTGAAACAGGCGATCGACCACCTGCTCGGTCGGCCCGCTCAGATCGGCGGCGACAAACGACGCCTTCACGCCTGCGGCGGTGCAGCGGTCGAGCACCTGCTGCGCTTCGCTGCTCATCGCCCGGCCGTGAACGACGACGTCGGCGCCGGCCTGCGCGTAGGCTTCGGCGATGGAGCGACCGACGCCCTTCGACGAGCCGGTCACCAGCGCGGCGTGGCCGTTTAGATCTAGCATCGAGCTGAGCTCATCGCACAGGCGGAGAAGAGCAGGAAAATGATCCGGATCCTCTCTCCTGCTCTCTTGCTCTTCCGCTCTTCTGCTCTTCTACTTCTGCAATACGAAACGACTCCAATCCTCGCCCCCCCCTCACGCCAGCGTTCGATTCGCGGCGTCGAGAACGTCCTGCTCGTCGGGCAGAATCTCGCTTTCCAGCGCCTTGGAGACCGGCATCGGCACGTCCTTGGTCGTGACGCGCTCAATCGGCGCATCGAGGTGGTCGAACGCGAGTTCCGACATCGTCGCGACGACCTCCGCGGCGTATCCGCACGTGCGGCAGCCCTCGTTGACGACCACGAGGCGGTTCGTCTTCTTCACCGATTCCAGAATGGTGTCGGTGTCCAGCGGCTTGAGCGTCTGGGGATCGATGACCTCGGCCTCGGCTCCCTGCTCGGCCAGCTTCTCCGCGGCGGACATCGCGATCCCGACCATCCGACCGGTGGCGACAATCGTCACGTCGCCGCCTTCGCGATGAACGGCCGCCTTGCCGATCGGCAGCAGGTCGCCGTTTTCGGGTACGTGTCCCTTGACGGCATAGATGTGCCGGCTTTCCAGGAAAATTACCGGGTTGTCGCTTCGAATCGCGGACCGCAACAACCCTTTGGCCGCATACGGCGTCGACGGCATGATGACGATCAACCCGGGCACGTGGACGAACCACGACTCCAGGCTCTGGGAATGTTGCGCCCCCATGCCGATGCCCGTGCAGATCGGCGCCCGCATGACCACGGGCACCCGGGCCTGGCCTCCGGTCATGTACCGGTACTTGGCTGCGTGATTGACGATCTGATCCATTGCGATCGTCATGAAGTCGTTGAACTGAAACTCGATCACGGGCCGCGCGCCTACCAGGGCACCGCCGATGCCGGCACCGGCGATCGCCGCTTCGGAGATCGGCGTGTCGATGACGCGCTGGGCGCCGAACTCGTCGAGCAGCCCCTTGGTGACGTTGAAGAGGCCACCGATCTTGGCCACGTCCTCGCCCAGAACGTAGACGGACGAATCGCGCTGCATCTCTTCGCGCAGCGCTTCGTTCAGCGCCTCGGCGTAAGTGATCTGTCGATCCGTCATCGTCGCATTCCTGCGTCGCGCCTCCAAGAAACCGAACCCCCCTCCCTCTCTGAGGGAGGGGCCAGGGGAGGGTGCAGCCGCTCGACGATCGTTGCCGATCCAGATCGCAAAGTCCGGCGAATCGACTCGGTCCGGTGTTGATTGATGCGCCGCATTGTTCGCGGGCGCTCCACCCTCCCCCAGCCCCTCCCTGAAAGGGAGGGGGGTTGCAGCGCCGTGCGCATCACGTTGTGACTGGAATCGGCGTTACGCATAAACATCCTCGAACGCGTCCTGTGGATCGGGCATCGGGCTGCCGGCCGCGAACTTCTCGGCTTCGTCCATGAGCCTGGCTACTTCGTCGCGCATCTGCGCGTCGCCCTTCGCGTCCGAAACGCCGCGGTCGAAAAGGGCGCGCTGCGTGCGCTCGATCGGGTCCTTCTGCTTCCACGAGGACACCTGGTCGTCCGGGCGCGGGTCGGGCCGGGCGAACACCGAATGGCCTTCCCAGCGGTATGTTTTGCACTCGATCAGGCACGGACCGTCGCCGCGGCGGGCGTTGTTGACCGCGGGCTCGGTCGCGGCGACAACCGCCTCCACGTCGTTGCCGTCAACAATGTGGCCGGGCATCCCGTAGGACGCCGCCCGGTCGGCCACGTTGGCGACCGACGTGGTCACTTCGAAGTCCGCGCTCAGTGCCCAGTGATTGTTTTCGCAGACGAACACGACACCCAGCTTCTGGATCGCGGCCATGTTCAGCGCCTCGTGGAACGATCCCTGGTTGCACGCGCCTTCACCGAAAAAACAGGCGACAACGCGGTCGTGACCCAGGGCGCGGCAGCCCATGGCGGCGCCCACGGCGATGGGGATGCCGCCGCCCACGATGCCGTCGGCGCCCAGCATGCCCGCGCTGACGTCGGCGATGTGCATGCTGCCGCCCTTACCTTTGCAATAGCCGGTTCCGCGGCCGAATATTTCGGCGAGCATCCGGTTCACGTCGAGACCGCGGGCAATCGCATGACCGTGACCGCGGTGCGTGCTGGTCACGTAATCGTCGTCACGCAATGCCGCGCTGACGCCGACGCCGACCGCTTCCATGCCGGTATAAGTGTGCGCCGCGCCCTGGACCAGGCCGCGCTTGTGGCAAGCCAGCACCTTCTGCTCGAACGCGCGGATCGTGAGCATCTGCCGGTAAAGCGCCAGCAAGCGCTCGTCGCTCAGTTTTTTTGCTTTGCGACTCATTCAGCCTCGATCGACCGTCGCCCCGGGCGGGCTGAGGAGGATTTTCACTCCGTCGCCACTCTCGAGGCGACCGAACGCCTGTTCCCATTGATCCAACGCCAGGACACCCGACACCAGGGGTTTGATATCGATGATTCCCTTGGCCATCAGGTCCAGCGCCCGGTCGAACGAATTCCAGGTGTGGGCGAACGAGCCGATAACGCTGACCTCACGGAACGCGATCTGTGAGTAGTTCACGGTGATGGGGCCGTCGAACAGACCCAGTTGAATGATGGTGCCGCGCTTGCGCGTGCACTGGTACGCCGCCTCCACCGATGGGGCGGCGCCCGAGGCCTCGACCGTGATATCCACGCCACCCTGTGCTTCGCAGAAGGGCTTGATCTCGTCCACGAGGCTGGCCGTATCGACGGTGACGGTCAGGTCGGCGCCAACCTCGGCTGCCAGCTTCAAACGCGCCGCGTCCTTGCTGATCCCCGCGACGATCACCCGCGCCCCGTGCGCCTTGGCGACCATCGCGGCGAGCAATCCGATCGGACCCGGTCCGGTGACCAGGACGACCTGCCCGGCCGAAACGTTTGTGCGCTCGATCAGGGCGTGTACGCACACGGCCAGCGGCTCGGTCATGGCGCCCGCGATGAAATCCACGTTCTGCGGCAGTTGGTGAATGGCTTCCTGGCGCACGACCGCGTGCTCACAAAACCCGCCGTTGACGTGCACGCCGTAAACCCTTCGCTTGGGGCAACTGTTGGTTTCGCCGCGCTGGCAGAAGGCACACTCGCCGCAGAGCACGGCCGATGTCTCGGACATGACGCGATCGCCGACCGTAACGCTCTGGACATCCGGCCCCACGGCGCTGATGCGCCCGCTGAACTCGTGCCCGAGCACCACGGGCGGCGCATAGGGAAAGGTGTCGTGCCGAATGTGGATATCGGTGCCGCAGATCCCGGCGGCCTCCACGGCCACCTGAACCTCGCCGGGGCCGGGCTGCGGCGTTTCCAGGTCGATCAGGTCGAGGTGACCCGGTCCCTTCTTCTGTTTGCAAAGCGCCTGCATCGCCCTTGCCTCACAACTCGTTGAACTGGACGCCTACTGTACCACCCGCACAACGGCCGTGACGGCCTCCGTGGTCATCAGGTCAGTCGCCGTCACTTTCCATTCGCCCACCGCTTCGTTCCAGGCGACCGGTAGATCGATTTCCGCGCGGCCGCCCCTCACGATGATACTCTGCGCGAACCACGGCGCCTCTTCGCCGTCGGGCCCGGTTGCGCGGACTTTCAGGGCGCGACCGCCGCGGGCCCGCGGAATGTCGATGCGGAGCTTGAGCGACCCGCCGCGGGCCACGGCATCCGCGACCGCGGCCAGCGTTGGCACTTGCAGTGGCGCCTCGCTCACGGCAAGCAAGGTCGCCATGAATGGGGACACGCTGGTCGTGAACGAGTCGGTGAGACCGATGCTGCGGCCCGTGCGCATCTCGTAGACGTAGCGCGGTTCGGGCAACTTCACCGTGACGGGCACGGACATATCCTTGCCGCCGTCGAAAGGCGCCGGCGGCGGATCAGGTGTTCCGTTCGGCTCCGGCCACGTGCCCCAGGACGGGCCGTGCAGGGCCACGACCTCGGTGCCCGCCCCCGTGCGCCAGCGCATCGCCTCGATGTTGCGGTGCCGGCGCCCGTCGCCGTCCACGAGTTCGAGGGGCGCTTCGACGCCGGCTTCGGCAAGCAACGCTCGGAAGAACTTCGAGGCGTCCTCGGGCCCGTCGTGTACCGCGAGCTTCGGGTAGGACCACATCGAGAAGTTCAGGAGGATGGCGCGACCCTTGCCGGCTTCGTGAACAATGCAGATCGGCGTGTCGCCGGCCCGGCCGAGCGCCTTGCCGGTCGTGACTTCGATGTTGGGATTGACGTACAGCTCGCGACGGTCCAGTTTGAGCCGGGTACGGCCGATCGTGCCCGCGATGCTGCCCGGCGCGTTGGCAACCGGCGCGCTGCCCGTGTGCCGCATACCGAACAGATCATCCAGGACGCCGCCCTCGCGCGGCTTGCCGCGTGCGCCGTAGATCCCCGGCCGCACGTCTGCGATCAACGTTCCGCCGCCGGCGACGAATTCGCGAATGAGCTTCTCCTCCTCCGGGCCGATCACCTCGTACTGGGCCAGGATCATCACCTTGCAGGACGTTGCGGCGAACTCGCCGCGCTTGATCTGCCCGTCGGTGGTGTACCGGAATTGCAGGCCGCTGGCACGGATGTTGCGGTGCCACGCCCTGTGACTGCGCCGGTTCACCTCGTGCGTTTGGGATTGCGGTGTGCCGGAGCGGGTCCGGCCCCCGTCGTCGCGCCACCGAAAGATCCCGTAGGAAGGTCCGTCACCGATCTTGGCCATCTTGACCGACGCCATGGAGTGGAGCATCACGATGCCGTCGTCCAGCATCTGCGAGCCCGGGTTTCCGTTCAGAAGCGTGCCCAGGCCGTCGCTGAGAATCCGGGCCGATTCGAACATCCGGCGCAGGTCGGGGCTCAGCCTCATGCCGGGTGTGAACGCGTTGTCGATGCGCCACTTGCCCTGCGTATTGCCCCCGCGGAGAAAGCTGGCCCAGAACGACGTGCCGCCGACAAAGTGGCCGTGCAGATACCCCTTGGGCGCGATGGAGCGGATCACCTCGTTGGTCGTCTCGCCGTTTTCGCCGCCGTAGGGCATCCACCAGCCGGTGTTGCGGACGATCACATCGATGTCGGCGTCGAGGTAGATGTCACTGCCTTCCACGCCGCACTTCGCCTGCGGATCCATGACGCGGGCCGCGTCGCCGAAGCGCTTGCAGTGGTTCGCGAAATTCCAGTACTGGAACGATCGCCGATCGATGTAGCGCGGGTAACTGCGCCAGTCTTCGGTCCAGGCAGTCGACGTGTGCGTGGGGCCGATACTCGAGTGTTCGTTATTGGCATAGAGCAGCACCCAGGCCTTCTTCTGCTGCGCCGTCAGGTGTACCAGCGCGGTCATGTCGATGATCGGCTCGATCTCGGTGAACGACTTGAACGACGAACCCCACGATTCGTTCAGCGCTTCGATCGTGGCGTACTCGCCTTCGAGCCACTGCTGATAAACCTTCCAGCACGAGGGGTGCAGGCAGGAGCCGAGCACCGCCACCTCGTCGCCCATGCTATAGACCAGCACGCCGTGACGTCGAAAATCGCGCTCGTCGTCCAGCCACTTGCGCAGGCGCTGCGACGCGGCCGGCTCGTCGTTCCAGCAGCCGTCCGCCCGCGTGAGAATTCCGTGCTCATCCACCGAGGGTTCCTGGGGCCCCGAGTCCGGCAGGCGGTAGAGACCGCTGCCGCAGTAGGGCGTGTAGTTCATGCCGGCCCGGGTCATGTACCACCAGGGGACGTGGCTCGTCTCGATGCGCGACGTCACCCCGCTGGCGGCAAGCACGTCGTCGGCCAGCTCGAGAAACTGTGTCGCGTACAGCCGGCCCCACACCATGAAGTTCCACTGATCCTGTTTGCGTCGCGTGATCGTGTACGCGCCCGGGTAATAGGTGTGATCGATTTCGCGGCCGCCTTCCACCAATGCCGCTTCAACGCCGATGTATCCGGGCATCCGCGCATCCGTGGGCAGCGAAAACGCGACCTGGTCGGTCGGGTTCGCCATCTCCTGCCGGGCCAGCACGCGGCCGTGGCGATCGACGGCGTGCACGCGAAGCGAGCGCCCGGCGACCGCGGGCGCGGACAGTTCGACCGTTCCCCTGATGGGGTCGCCGGCTTCGCCCCACTCGCGATCTAGATTGACCTTCCTGATGCCCTGCGGCGTGGTGACGCTGAATCCCTTGATGACCCATCCCGCGACGCCGTTCTTACCGTCCGCGATCGCGTCGATCCAATAGGACCCCGCGGGAAGCGTCGGCAGGTCCAGGCCTGTGTGTCCCCTCGCGGATCCAAGGTCGTCAATGGTGGAAAGTTCCTGTGAGCCACGCGCCTCGCTGCGGATGCGAACCCTGATGCGCCGCGGCGTGCTTCCGCTCTTGTCGTTCCAGCTCAGCTTGATCGGGTGGGACGCCAGTTGATCACGGGCGATGGCGTCCGAACCGACGTCGATCTCGAGCTCCAGCTTTGGTTCCCGATCGGCCGCCCACAGCACGGCCCGGCCCTGTGCTTCGTAATAAAGGTCGCGCCGAACGCCGAAACCGAAAACGAGCTGCCTGGGCGTCGCAGCGTACGCGTTCCAGGAGGCATCGGACGGGTATTTGTCCAGCGACACCATCCGACCCTTGCCCCTCGTAAAGCAGCGGACTTCGAGCCCCGCCAGAGATTCCGGCGATCGGGCGACTGCCTCGAACTCTTTCAGGAGGGGCTTGTCTTCCTCCTGAAGCCCATACACGAAGACCATGCCCGCGCCCTGTTCGACGTGGCGAAGGACGGTTTTTCGCGCCTCGTCGGGGAGGTGCCCCATCACTGACCCCCTGACGACATAGCAGTCGTACGGTTTCTCGAGCAATCGGGCCAGGCGCTTCTCGCCCGTTTCGCCGCCGAAGACACCGGAGCCGCCCGCGTACGCGATCGCGTAGGTGTTGCCCTTCTCGGTCATCGCCAGCGCCGCGTCGCCCGACAGGTCGAAACGCTGCATCAGCTCCACGGCGTGGCGCAGCGGAAGGCCGTTGATGTTGGGACTCTGCTGCGTGATGAAAAGCGTTCGGACGGTTCCGCCCGCGTAGGGTTTCGCCCACTTTGTATGCGGCGTCTCATGCTCATTCTCAAGAGAATTGGCCAGCTCGATCGACTCCAGTGACGGGTCGGCCAGCGCCGCGGCAGACACCAGCTGCAACACCACCCCGATCGCGGAAAGCCCGATCATGCCGTTTCTCATGCCCACAGCTCCGTAGTGCTTGGCGGCCCGGTCTAGAATGGTTTCCATCCACTCGTAGCGTGCTGAGCTGGCTGCAGCTGCGCCTGGCTTTGTCGTGCTGCATCGACGACCCGCAGCGGGGTCGCCTGTTTCGCCCTCCGCGTCAGACTTGCTTCGCCGACACTCAAAATGCTACGAAGTGGATGCAAAACGCTCTAGTGTCGCATCCCACCGAGTGAACGGTGCCCAGATTACTCGATATGAGCGCTACCCGCGATAGCATTGCATTGGCAGGAGCACACCGAAACCGCCGGCCGGCCGGCGAAATTCGTCAACATTTTGAATTAGACTATTCTTTGCGACCATGACACGGGCCGTCGCGTGATGGTCACATCCGTGTTCGTGAGCGTCCAGGATGAACAACTCGCGATCGCTCTGGCTCGTTTCGCTGTTGCTTGTGGCGACCGTGGCATCCTACGGGCGCCTCGAAACCGCCACGAAGCGACCTCTCTGGTTGGACGAGCATTTCACACGACAGATTTCCACGCTCCCTTCGCTTGGCGACGTGTACAAGAGTTCCGTTCTGGATTTCAACGGTGACACGCCCGTTCTTTACCCCGCCGCGAGTTGGGTCCTGTATCGCTGGCTCAGCCCGCGCTGGGCGGTACGCCTGACCTCGATCGTCAGTGGCGTCGCCGCGGTCGTCCTGCTGGCCCTGGTGGGTCGCGTTCTGTTCGGACGGCGGACCGGCCTGATCGCCGGCTCGCTGCTTGCCTTGTGCGTCTACCACATCAACTACTCCCAGGACGGTCGCGCCTATGCGCTTCTGGGGTGCGGGGCGACGGCCCAGTTCTATTTCCTGGTCTGCTATCTGGGGAAAGGTAGAGCACGGGACGTCGTGGGTTGGGGGCTGAGCGCCATGGTGTCGCTATACGCGCATCACTTCTCAATGATTTACGTGGTGTGCGGCCTGGCCGTTGCGGCGATCACCCTCGTTGCCAACGCCATGCGGCGGGGCGCGGCTCGTGACGCACAGGCGAATCCGGCAGCGCCGCCGCAGAACGCGTCGGGTACGGACACCGGCGCCGCGGACTCCCTGCCTGGATCGGCGATGCCGGATGGCGCCGCCGGAACCGTGCTGTCACGGATGGTCGCACCTGTCGTTGTACTGCTCGCGATGGCGGCGCTTTACGCGCCGGGGTTGAAGACGTTCATCGCCTTCGCGTCGCGCCCGCGCATCGGCGAGCCGCACACGTTGAACCTTTCCGTGAAGTTTTTCTCAGAGCTGATCGGCCGGTGGGGAAACGGATCGCAATGGTCCGTCATTTACGCGATCTTTCTCGCCCTCGGTGTCTGGTCCGTGCTCTACAGGCGCGGCCTGACGCTGGCGTGCCTGCTGTGGCTTGCGGCACCCTTTGCGCTGTTCGGCTTCGTCCCCTTCACCAAGTTCTTCGATATCCGCTACCTCATCGGATCGCTGCCGGTGTTCATCCTTCTGGTCGCCGAAGGAATCGCCGTCGTGTCGCGCATCGGTGCGCCTCTGGGCCGGAAATCCGGCGCGTCGGGAAGAATCGCGGGCAAGATCCGATATGCCGATCTGCCGTCACTCGCGGTTTTTGGGTTCCTGTTGTGCCTGTCCGTGTCGACTTACATCGATTTCAGGCAGACCGCGACGCGGTGCAGCAGTTTCTTCGAGGCACCGGAACTGATGGACATCGACGACGGGTTCTGCGGGAAACACCTGATCCTCAACTCGCTGCATGGGCCGCACTCCTTTCTGCTGAAGCCGACGGCCACCTCTGACAAGCGCCGCGACCCGTGAATCGTCTAAAGCCCGGATCAAGCGACCGCGGCCGCGGCATGCCGCAATGGGTGTTCTCGCACCTGCCGCAGGAGCGCAAGCCGATCTACGTCGATCTGCACAGTCCCCCATCTGTGGAACTCCTGTCGAAACTGCTGCGCGTGGCCGCCGCGACGGACGACGACGCGCCCCTGCGCATCTGCGAGATGCTGCCCACGCCGCGCCAGGCGTGGCTCACCGATGCCGAGTCACGACGTTATCTCAGCGAGTTGAGGATCGCCGCCATCGACCCGGTGAAGTGGCGACCGATGAGCGGAGGTTGATACGGAAACGCGTTGCGCGTTGGATATTTGAGCGGTTTAACTTTCACTGTAGCGTTCTGAGCTGGCTGCACCTGCGCCTGGCTTTGTTGTGCTGCATCGCCGACCCACTGCGGGGTCGCCTGCTTCGCCCTCCGCGCCAGACTTGCTTCGCCGACGCTCAAAACGCTACATCGAAACCTAAAACGCTCTAACCTCTACTTCGCAGACTTAAGACGCTCCTCGAGCGCCGCGAGTTCCAGGGCCAGCTCCGCGGGCAGTTTTTTTCCGAAGCGGTCGAAGTGCTCGCGGATGAGAGGCATCTCCGCCAGCCAACCGTCGAGGTCGACGCGCAGCAATTCTTCGAGGTCGGCGCCGGGCAGGTCCAGGCCGTCGGTGTCCAGCGCGTCGGCCGTGGGCAGATTGCCGATCGGTGTGGACCGCGCGGCGGCATCCCCGCGGCAGCGCTCGGCGACCCACTTGAGAACCCGGATGTTCTCACCGTACCCGGGCCAGAGAAATCGGCCGTCGTTGCCCTTGCGGAACCAGTTGACGTAATACACCTTCGGCATGTTCGCGCCGCCCTTCTCGCCCATCGCCAGCCAGTGGCGCCAGTAGTCGGCCATGTGGTAGCCGCAGAACGGCAGCATCGCCATCGGATCGCGACGCAGTTGCCCGAGCCCGCCGGCGGCCGCCGCAGTTTTTTCGCTGGCCATGATCGAACCGAGAAACGTGCCGTGCCGCCACGACAGCGCTTCGATGGCCAGGGGCACCGTCGTCGCCCGCCGGCCGCCGAACAGGATCGCATCGATCGGCACGCCCGCCGGGTCTTCCCACTCCGGGGCGATCACGGGGCATTGGCGGGCAGGGCAGGTGAAGCGCGCGTTGGGATGCGCCGCCGGATTTTCGCTCGCCGGCGTCCAGTCGTTGCCGTGCCAGTCGCGCAGGTGGGCCGGCGGCTCGTCGGTCATTTCCTCCCACCAGACGTCGCCGTCGTCGGTCAGGGCGCAGTTGGTGAAGATGGAGTTCGCTCGTAGTGTTTCCATCGCGTTCGGGTTGGTGTCGCGGCTCGTGCCCGGGGCGACGCCGAAAAACCCGGCCTCGGGGTTGATCGCCCGCAGCCGGTTTTGCGAGTCGAACTTCATCCACGCGATGTCGTCACCGATGCATTCGACTTTCCAGCCCGCAATCGTCGGGTTCAACATGGCCAGATTGGTCTTGCCGCACGCCGACGGGAACGCGGCTGCCACGAACTTGACGTCGCCGTCAGGCGCGGTCAGTTTCAGAATGAGCATGTGCTCGGCCATCCATCCCTCCTCGCGGGCCATCGTCGAAGCGATCCGAAGCGCCAGGCATTTCTTGCCGAGCAGGGCGTTGCCGCCGTAACCCGACCCGAAGCTCCAGATCTCTCGCGATTCGGGGAAATGGCAGATGTACTTGTTCTCGGCGTTGCAGGGCCATGCGACGTCGTCGCGGCGCCGGCCGCTGCCGTCGACCAGCGGATGGCCAACAGAGTGCAGACACGGAACGAAGGGACCGTCGCTGCCCAACACGTCGAGCACTGACTGCCCCACGCGCGTCATGGTGTGCATGTTGACGACGACGTACGGCGAATCGGTGCACTGAACGCCGACGTGGGCGATGGGCGATCCGACCGGACCCATGCTGAACGGTATGACGTAGAGTGTCCGCCCCTTCATGCAGCCGTTGAACAGGCCCTTGAGCGTGACCTTCATCTCGGCGGGGTCGGCCCAGTTGTTGGTCGGCCCCGCGTCGTCCTTGCTGTCGCAGCAGATGAACGTGCGATCTTCGACGCGGGCGACGTCCGCCGGGTCGGACCAGCAGATGAAACTATTGGGCCGCTTCGACTCGTCCAGGCGAATAAACGTTCCCGAATCCACGAGCGCCTCGGCCATGGCGTCGTACTCGGTCGAAGAGCCGTCGCAGAGGTGCACACCGTCCGGCTGGCACAGGGCGGCAATTTCGTTGACCCATGTGTTGAGCCGTTCATGGCCACTGATCGCAGTGAACGCCGAGCGATTCGCACTGTTGGACATCGAAGTCACCTTTCCTGAGAAGGCTCTGGGACGATTCTGGAACCAATTATGAAATCAATCCTGGAGCGAATCTGGAGCGAATCTGGAGCGAACGTAGTGAACGGGACCCCGGCATCGGCTCAACAGGATCCGGCCCACAACCACACACGGACAGCAAACATGGACGTCCACCGTTTGCGAAGAATTCCATCTTATGGGTCGACGCCGTGATCATCAACCGCGCTCGGAATCATCGAAGGCGCGCAGTGCGTGCGCCGCGTCGGCCAGCAGCAGGCTGGCCACCGGCCCCGGACAGGCGCCTCCTTCCATGGTCGCGTCGTGGATCTGCTGCTCGGCGAACGTCTCGGTCTGATCCGGCCATAGAAAGGCGAATACGCCCCAGGGTTGCGTTGTGGTGTAGTCGGGCTGCGTGTGCTCCAGGTGGTACCGCGCGGCCTGCTCGAGGCGCCTGGCCCACGACGTGTTACGTCGCTGAATCGCCAGGTTGGCCAGGGCGTGCATGCCGCACAACTCCCGGTAGGTCCAGGCATCCAACGCCTCGCCGTCCCGCCGGGGATGCAACGGCTGACCCGCGGACGCGGCAGTGTCGGGTGGCGCGATGTGGATCGCCTGGTGCACGACCGAGTCGATCAACTCGATATCCGCGTCGCGGCACAGGGCCTCGGCCTGCTCGAAAAGGCACAACGCCTGCCACAACACCAGATCAACACGGTCCGCCGGTGGCGGCACGTCTGCATATTGTTCGATGTCACGCGCCGGTTCCACCGCATCGGGAAGGCGGTCTTCGCACGCGCTCCAGGCGCTACGAGGAAGCTGTTCATAGCAAAAATTGAACGCCGCAATGTGCAGATGCAGGACCAGACCGTGATAGACCGGCCGGCGATGGCCGTCGGGTTCGCCCATCATCGGCGTCCTGGCCCCCGCGGCCCGACCCATCCGCGAGAGGCGATCGAATCCCGCCACGAGGTCGGACGCCGTCGCGGCGGCGTCAGCCAGCAGCATCCGGGCGGCGGGCACACCGATCAGCACCGAATCCGGTGTCGTATGAAGCTGTGACGCGGCCCGAAGTCCGTCGCCGGCCAGCGTTGCCAGCAAACGGTGGTATCGATTAAACTTTTGCTCGCTCACGGGTACCTTTATACAAGGTGGCACAATGCCCAGGTGGATCGAGGTGGGTTCGGTCGCGGATTTCCCCGCAGGCGAAAAAAAATGTGTCGACGTCGGTGAGGTGCCCGCCGTCGTATGCAACGTCGGTGGCCGCTTGTGCGCTGCGGTAAACATCTGCCCGCACGCGGGCCTGCCCGTGGGAGACGGAGAACTCACCGGCGGCATCCTGATCTGTCCGTACCACGGCTACGCGTTCGACGTCGCGTCGGGAAGAAACATCGATTCGGACGACGATCCACCCTTGAAAACGCTTGGCGTCCGCGTCACCGAAGATCAGCGTGTGCAGATCGACGCGGACGGGCAGAACGCCGAGTGAGTCGCAAGTTTCAAGTGGTGATAGTCTCAAGTCAGGCGCAACGAGTTGCGTTTGCACGGGACTTGCGACTTCCACGACTTTCGACTTGAGACGGTCGCGTAGCGACCCGCGACTTCGACTCGAACCCGCCAATTGAATAACTCCCATGCTTGGCGCAGTACTGAAACATCTCGCCGACGACCGCCCCGCGGCGCTGAATCGCTTGAAAGAGTTTCTTGCGATCCCCAGCATCAGCACGGACAGCGCGTATGCGGCGGACGTTCGCGGCGGCGCCGACTGGATTGTCGCCGCTCTGCGCCAGGCCGGCTTCGACGCGACCGCCCACGAGACCAACGGCCATCCCGTGGTCGTCGGCTCCGCCGGGCCGAAGGGCGACCAGCCCGGCGCGCTTTACTACGGGCACTATGACGTTCAGCCTCCGGATCCGGTCGAGTCCTGGATCAGCCCGCCGTTCGAGCCCACGGTCCGCGACGGGGCCGTCTTCGCCCGCGGCGCCTGTGACGACAAGGGGCAGATCTGCTGCATCCTCGAGGCCCTGCGTGCGTGGAAGCAGGTACACGACGACGTGCCGCTGCCGATCACCGTGCTGTTCGAAGGCGAAGAGGAGTGCGGCAGCCGAAACCTTCCCGCGTTCGTCGAAGGCAATCGATCGCTATTGGACGTCGGCGGCGACGGCCGGGGCGTGGCCGTGATCAGCGACACCAATATGTGGGAAAGTCCCGACGGGCCGCTCGTGGCGATCACATACGGCCTGCGCGGAATGGTCTATTACGACGTTGAGCTGCACGGCCCGACGCGCGACCTGCACAGCGGCATGTACGGCGGCACGCTTGCCAATCCGGCGACGATCCTGACGAAGGTTCTCGGCGGCCTGTTCGACGACGACCGGCGCGTGACGATTCCGGGATTCTACGACGACGTGGCGCCCCCCGACGAGGAAGAACAGCTTCGATGGAACCAATTGCAATTCGACGAAAAAAACTTTCTCGGCGCAGTGGGCGTCGGTGAGGGTTTCGGCGAAAAGGGATTCGACCTGCTGGCACGCCGGTGGGCCCGCCCGTCGTGCGACATCAACGGTCTGTACGGCGGCTACGGCGGCGAGGGCGCCAAGACGATCATCCCGGGCTTCGCGGGCGCCAAGGTCAGCTTCCGCCTGGTCCCCAACCAGACGCCCGAAACAATCGCACAATCATTCGAGACGTGGGTGCGCAGCCACGAAGTGCCCGGCTGCACGTGGAAGCTGACATCTCACGGCCAGGCGACGCCGGTCGTCGTTCCGACCGATTCACCTCACCTCGCCGCGGCCGTCCGCGCCGTCGAAACATCCGCCGCGCACCGGCCGGTCCTCATACGCGAGGGCGGCACGATCCCCGTCGTTCACGATTTCAAGAAAACACTCGGCCTCGACACCCTTCTGATCGGCTTCGGCCGGATGGACGACTGCGTCCACGCCCCGAACGAGAAGTTCAACCTGCACAGCTTCGAACTGGGCTGCCGGACGCATGCAGCCTTGATTTCTGAATTGGCAAAGATGTAAGGGAGAAGGCACGAAGGGGGGAGTTTGTTGCAGTGGATCCGTGAGCCGAAAATCGGCCAGGTCAGACGGGGTGATATCCGTCGTCGCGGCGGGTGTGATCCATCCTCATCGGTTCGACTTCGTTCGTTCTCAATTGACCGACCAGATTCCAATAACGCGATCAATCGCTCACAGGCCCTCGGCGACAATCCCCCCTTCGTGCCTCTCTTCAATCAATCCCCGAACAATCCCACCTTCGGGCACATCCCCTGCGCTTCGAAGTGCTCGATGGCTTCGCAGGTGGAATCAAAGACCTTCGTGGCGGTTTCCGTGATGAAGGGGCTGGGATTCTTCGCCGGCTTCCAGACCACGTAGACCTGCTTGCCGTGTTCGAAGGCGTGCTGCAGTTCGCGCTCGACACCGCTGGAGAGTCCGGGGATGCCGCCGGGCAGTTCCGGGATGTAGCTGCAGATCATGTCGCACTGGTCGATCAACCTGAAGTCGCGCATGTAGATCTGACCGTCTACGTCGCCGGCGATGTCCAGAATCTGCTTGACCGGCACGTCGAATGTCTCGCGGCCCTCCGGTGTCGCCATCACGGCGCTGATAAAATCGCATCCGGCCTTGGCCGCCACGATTGCCTGATCGAGCAGGATCTTTTCGTCCACGTCTCCAGGATCGAACGTGTTGAAATGGATCGCGAGCTCGGCGCGGAACGCGTCAATCTCGGCGAGCACCTCGGGCATGTCCACGACGTGGCTCATCGGGAACGAGGGATACAACTTGAGCATCTGCGGTCGGCGCACGAGGCGATAGCAGGATTCGTGGGTCGCGCAGTGGCGCCCGCGCGACAGGATGAAGCAGTTGTTCTGGCAGTTCAGGGCCTGAGCGAGCAGCTCCGTGGCCATGATCTCCTCCTCGCGCCACACCATGAGATCCTTGAGTGTCGCATCGACCGTGTGGTCGCGGTGCAGCCTGTGGTGCACGACCTCGATGTTGTCCACCAGACAGATCAGCATGTCCGGGGCCAGCTTCCGAAGCTGATCGAAATCGAACGCGCTGAACAGTCCGTGGCGCCAGCGGAACGTCGCATGGGTATTGACAAACAGATCGGTCTTGCCCGCCGACTCGGCGATGATGTCCCGGAACACTGCCCGGCGCAGGGCCGTGAGGCGGCTGAGCGGCAAGTCGAGGATCCGCCCGGGGCTCACGTTCTGAGCCTCCTGGTACATCATGTCGCCGACGTTGTAGAGTTCGATCTGCTCGCCGCGTTCGGCGGCAAGGCGCACGACGGTCTGGAGGTAATCCTTCTTCTCCATACCGACCTGACCGGTCACAATCGCGCGCATGTGGGGTTCCCTATCCGGATTATATGGGTTTGGTCGGGCATCCCACGATCGATGGTGGTGGAGTCCCACGTTTGTACAAAAGGCCGACCTTTGTCATCATGAATAAGGTTCTGTCTGACGGATCTGCCTGGCGTCGACTCCCGATGTAGATCGGGACTTCGTTCGGTCTTCGGCCCACGGCCGACCCGTCAGACAGAACCTGGTCCGCCGCGCGGCGGACAGCCGACATCCATCGCGTGATTCCGAGGTGCTGCAATGCCTTCAACTGTTTTGATCATCATCCTGATTGTGATTGGCCTGAGCGTTCTGGCCATACTCGCGGTCGTGGCCAACTTCCTGATGCTGTGGTTGCAGGCGTTGACCTCGGGCGCCCGGGTCACCTTCTGGGCTCTGATCGGCATGAAGATACGAAAGGTCGACCCTCGCACGATCGTGCTGACACGGATTCAGTCGGTCAAGGCGGGGCTCGACGTCGAGACGAACCAGCTTGAGACCCATTACCTGTCCGGCGGCCACGTACGCAACGTGGTCAACGCCTTGATCGCGGCCAGCCGGGCCAAGATCGATCTTCCCTGGGATACCGCCTGCGCTATCGATCTGGCCGGACGCGACATCCTCGACGCCGTCAACACCTCGGTGAACCCGAAGGTCATCGACTGCCCCAACCCGCAGATGGGCCGGGTGACAATCGACGCGGTCGCACAGGACGGCATTCAGCTCAAGGCCAAGGCGCGGGTTACCGTCCGGGCGAACATCTCGCGCCTCGTGGGTGGTGCCACCGAAGAGACGATCATCGCGCGCGTCGGCGAGGGCATCGTCACGACCATCGGTTCGGCAACTTCTCACAAGGCGGTGCTGGAAAACCCGGACAACATCTCCAAGACGGTTCTGGGCAAGGGTCTCGACGCGGGCACGGCCTTCGAAATCCTGTCGATCGACATTGCCGACATCGACGTGGGTGAGAACATCGGTGCCAAGCTGCAGGCCGACCAGGCCGAGGCAGACAAGCGACGTTTTCAGGCCGAAGCCGAGAAGCGACGGGCCATGGCGGTGGCCGAGGAGCAGGAGTTTCGCGCTGAGATCGAGAAGAACCGCGCGTTGGTCGTCCTCGCCGAGGCCGATGTGCCCAAAGCGATGGCCGACGCATTCCGCCAGGGAAATCTGGGCATCATGGATTACTACCGCATGCGGAATATCGAGTCCGATACGACCATGCGCCGCAATATTGCGCAGGAAGGCGATGAGGAGACGAAGGGTTGAGGATTGGGTGCCGGTCCGCTATGGCGTTGCGTTCGTCTTATCGTTCGTCTTATTTGGTGACTTTCCGCATTTCGATTGAGCAGTCCTGAGTCAGTTTTCTCCCCCCTTCGTCGCTCCGCCGCTCGTTCATCTTACCCCGCGCCGACAAAATCACGCAAAGCCACGTCCTCTCCTGCCACGAGCGCCTTGCGCAACCCATCGCAGAACGCCCAGAGAAGGTCGTCCGCCAGGTCGGCAAGACCGAGTTGCGCCGCGATGCGCTGCGTTAGGCGATCGACACCGGTTCCGTCCGCGGCGCTGATGGCGATCGGATCGTCGTGGCCGGTCCCGGCGCCCGGCGGCGGCGGCGGGGTCACGAGGTCGACCTTGTTGACGACCCACAGGTCCGCGGAACGGGGCAGCGCCTCGGCGTGCGGCCAGTCGGTCGAAGGGTCGCGCATCACAACGAGCACATCGGCCGAGACGATCACCTGCCGGGCCAGATCGATGGCCTTCTGCTCCACGGGGTCGCGTCCGCGGCGCAGACCCGGCGTGTCGAGCCAGCGCACCGCAATCGCGCGGTGGGGATTGGGAATCGAAAGTCGCACGTCAAACGTCGTGGGATGGTCCTGCGCGATGGACGCGTCGTGCGCGTTCGGTGTGTCTTGGGCGTTCGGCGCGTCCAGGCGCGCCGCGGCCGGCGCCGGCAGCAGCAACTCGGCGAGACCCGCGACCCAGTCGCGAGTCGTGCCGGGCAGGTCGGCGACGATGCTCGCCGCGCGGCCCAGAACGTGATTGCTCAGCGTGCTCTTGCCGACGTTCGGTCGACCCACGACAACAACTGACGGCGGGTCGATAAGTCCGTTGAGGGTTTCGCTCTGTCGAAGAATCTCGTCGGGTGGATTCCGCGATTCACGCGGCGCCGCGACCCAACCGCGCCACAGGCGCGCCTGGGCGGCCAGCAGGTCAACGGCCAGGGGACTCGCCGCTTCGGCCACGGCCCGCAGCATCTCGGCTTCGATCGGACACGTTGCCTCCGGGTATTGCTCCGCCGCCGTCGGCTCGGCTGCATAGACCGCGCCCCATTCGATCAACCGGTCGACCAGCAACTGAATCAGTCGTGGCCCGCCGTGGGGCATGACCTGCGCCCAGTCGTCACGCATGAGCACCGCGAAGCCCTGGTCGAGTTGCGCCAACTCCACCAGGCGCAAACGGCCATGCGGCCAGTCGCCGCGGCCGGTGAGCCGGGCCAGGAGCGCTGTCGTGCCCGGCCCGAAGACTTGAATCAGACCGATCGCGCCGGGGTTCGGCGGTGTGGCCACCGACAGAGCGGTTTCACCCATGACGTAGCGTCCTGAGTTGGCTGCATCTGCGCCTGGCACAGGTCGTTTCCCGCAGGTGCCTCTGGCGTCGATCGGCTGCGCCGCCCGTTCGCGGCATCGGCCTGCATCGCCGATGCGTTGCAGCATCGCCTGCTTCGGCCTCCTTGCGAGCGAACGGCTCGCTCGATCTTGGGCCGACGAGTCGCCTGCGGAACACGACCTAGTCGTGCTGCATCGACGACCCACTGCGGGGTCGCCTGCTCCCGCCTTCGCGAAGCCCGCTTCGGCGGGCGAAGGAAGGTCGCCCTCCGCGCCAGGCTTGCTTCGCCGACGCTCAAAACACTACCTCATGGGCGAAAACGCTCTAGCCGCGGGACGTCGTCGCTCACGCTTCGGCACGCCGCCGCATAGGGGCCGGCTGCATCGGCCCGCCGGTAGGAAAGTTGACGGCGTGCAGACCCATCGCGATCATCGCCGGGAGGACCATCGGGATCAGGCGACCGTGCAACATCGTGAGCACCAGGCCAAACAGGGATGCCGCCTCCAGCAACGTCAGCAGAAGGATGTTGCCCAGAACATATCCCCGCGGCGTGATCGCGTCTGCCTGCCAGTGACGCTTGTAGATCTGTTTGCGCGCGAAGCCGCCCACGACGGCCGCCACGACAAGAAAGGCGACCTCGAGCCCGAACAGGAACATCGCCAGGTCCCCGAGGTCGCGTTCACTGCCGTGCCCCACGGCGACGACCACGACCAGTAGCGCGACCGGGCCGAGCAGCAACCCGCCCCAGATCACGCGCACGCCCACCAGCGCGTTGGCGGGCGACGCGGTGCTCCAGTCGCCGCGGCGGGCGGTCACAGTGATCTCACGGAGGCGCGCGGCTCGCACATCACGACCCTGTTCCGAGGGACGCTCCGTGCATGCGTCAGATTAAGTACGGTTCGAGCGACGAAGGGTTGCGGTTTGGACGCCAGCGTGCTTCGGTTGTGCGTTACTCTAAATCGGTGGGCCGTCCGGTTATCGTATGGGCCATCGCGAGTAACTCTTTCCCTCCCTTCGTCGCTTCGTCGCTTCGTCGCTAATCATGACTGGATAATCCCTCTGACTACCTTTGATCACGACGCGCCCCTCTTCATCCCGGCGTCGTCTTCCATCGCGGTCCTGACGGTCGCGGCCACGCCGAGCAACGAGAGGTCCGGCACGACGCGATCGACCAGGTCGAATCCCTCGAACAGCGTCTCGGCGTCGCCGCCGGTTACCACGACCATCGGGAACGCACCGGAGATCTCGGCGTACTGCTCGACGAGTTCGCGCACCAGACCGCGCACGCCGTGGTACACGCCGCTGCGCATGGCCTGCACCGAGTTGTGACCGATGGGTTCCTCGGGCCGCTTCCATTCCACGGACGGCAATAGGGCCGTCCCCTCGTGCATCGACCGGAGCATCATCTGCGCGCCCGGCACGATGGCCCCGCCGTGGTAGGTGCCGGCGCCGTCAACGAAATCGACGGTGATCGCCGTGCCCGCGTCCACGACCACGCACGCCTGTTGCAGCACGTCATAGGCCGCGGCCGCATTGAGCAGGCGATCCTCACCCACGATCGCCTCGGGATCCAACTGCCTTCCGATCGGGATGCGCAGATCCTGCTCCACGCGAATGGGCTTCAGTTTCAAGCGATCCTTCACATGGCTGCTGATCCAGTCTGAAATCTCAGGCCGCACCGAAGCGATCACGGCCATGGCGTCTTTCGTCTCGCGCAGGTGCGTCGCCGTCTCCTGCAAGCCGGCGACGATTGCATCACGCTTCGCGTTGTCGATCCTGCAGCGATGAACCAGGTCGCCGTCGACGAACGCGCCCAGTCGTGTGCTCGTATTCCCCACGCAGATGGCGAGAAGGTTGAGCTGCATGGGCGTATTGTAGCAGGCGGAGAGCCAGAAATGGTCGCCGCAACCGAGCCATGCCCGTGGCTGCAACGCAACGCGTTGTAGTTCATTAATACAAGCGTCAGGCTGCACGGACTGCAGGGCGTTGCCCTGCAGCGACGGGGTTAATGTGCACGCGGGCATTCAACGTCATTCGGCCCAAGCGGCAACAATGTGAAGACACACGCTATCCTTATTCCATGCTCATCGATCGCGCCGTGATCGAGGTTCGCAGCGGCAAGGGAGGCGATGGCTGCGTCAGCTTCCGTCGCGAGAAGTATGTCCCAAAGGGCGGTCCGAACGGTGGTGACGGAGGGCGCGGCGGTTCGGTCATTCTGGTCGCAACGATGGGAATCGACACGCTGCGTGACCTGGGCTCCAAACGACTATGGCGCGCGGGCGACGGGAAGGCCGGAATGCCCTCGCAGAAGCACGGCAGCAACGCAGAAGACCTGACCATCGAAGTGCCGCCCGGCACTCTGGTCTACGACGAGCAGGACGGCACGCTGCTCATGGATCTGGACACGCCGGATCAGCGCGTGGTCGCGGTCCGTGGCGGTCGTGGCGGGTTCGGCAACGAGCATTTCAAGTCGCCGACCGATCAGGCCCCGGTCCGATTCACCGCCGGCGAAGCGTCGCAGCAGCGCGTCCTGCGGCTTGAACTGAAGCTCGTCGCGGACGTCGGGCTCGTCGGCATGCCCAACGCCGGCAAGTCGACGATGCTGGCCGCCGTGTCCTCGGCGAAACCGAAGGTCGCCGACTATCCGTTCACGACGCTCGAACCGCACCTGGGCATTGCCGAACTTCCCGGCGAGCTGCACGCCAATTCCAGGCGCCTGGTGCTCGCGGACATCCCCGGTCTGATCGAAGGAGCCAGCCGCGGTAAGGGGCTCGGTGACCGTTTTCTGCGCCACATCGAACGCACGCGTCTGCTCATCCACCTGATAGACGCGGCACCGCCCGATGGCGCCGACCCTGTAATCCGGTACCAGACCATTCGCGCCGAGCTGGCCGCGCACTCCGCGGTCCTGGCGGACAAGCCGCAGATCGTCGTCCTGAACAAGGTGGACCTGGTCCCCGATGACGCCGAGCGCCGCGCGATGATCGAACGGCTCGAGCAGGCGGCGGGCACGACGGTTCTGGCCGCAAGCAGCGCGACACGCCAGGGACTCCGGGAGCTGCTCGAAGAATGCTGGAAACGACTTGGCAGAATTGACCCGCGGGGTGGAGGCGATCGCCCTCAGCCATAGTGGCTGAATGCATCTGCGTTAAGCCTCATGTACCGGTCTTGGCAGCCGGTTCCACCTTCACCTTGCGACCCTGGAACCGGACGGTGCCGTCGGTCAGGGCGTAAAGCGTGTCGTCACTTCCGCGCCCGACCATGTAGCCGGGCTTGAACGGCGTACCGCACTGGCGGACGATGATGGCGCCAGATCGGGCGAACTGGCCGCTGTAGAGCTTGATGCCCCGGTACTGCGCGTTCGAGTCGCGCCCGTTCTTCGTGCTGCCCTGACCTTTCTTATGCGCCATGGTTCACCTCGTGCGGCTGGGTCCAGCAGTATAGCTAATCTCGTGGATTTCGCCACAAAGGACCGCGGGGATTTTTCCTCAGAGGTCACAGCGGA
>Ga0310125_10000250_pt1 | contig 24336 bp, 19 predicted proteins | sample CB11b_Tmax_Bot8__FD_203508 | JGI IMG/M metagenome (GOLD analysis project Ga0310125, IMG submission 203508) | Marine microbial communities from Western Arctic Ocean, Canada - CB11b_Tmax_Bot8 | ecosystem: Environmental > Aquatic > Marine > Oceanic | place: Canada: Western Arctic Ocean | collected... | reverse complement strand
TGGCCGAGTGGGCTGATCACAAACAGACCTGTCGTTTGGTCTCGTCCGGCTGCACCGTAGATATTACCGTGAACATCGATGCACATGCCATCAATTCCGCGGTCCGGCGTAAAGTCGTAGACGATACGGTCTGGTTGTAAACTTCCGTCGGGTTGGATGGTGTACCGATGTAGTTTTTGAGTTCCTCGATCAGCCACAAAGATGTACCGATCGTCTGGAGAGATGATGATGCCATTGGGCGTGCGCAGGTTGTCAACAAGCAGCACACACTTTCCGTCCGGGTCAATCCGCAACACTCCGCTTTGAGTAAGATTATCTCCTGTACCATGTTTAAATGAGGTGTCGGTAAAGAAGATTCGTCCTTGCTGGTCGATAGCAATATCGTTGGGGTTAACCAGTGGGAATCCATCGCAGGCATTGGCTAGTACCTTTAACTGTTCGTTGTTAATCAGTCGAGATACGCAGTGCCCACGATTTTGGCAAAGATACAGCCGGCCTTGAGTGTCAAACATCATACCGTTGACGCTGCCAGTCGGCTTGGCATATTCCGTCGCATTTCCATCATTTAATAGCCGCATGATACGTCCACTGTCTGAAAAAAAAAGGTTGCCGGAACTGTCGACAACCGGTCCTTCGGTGAATCGGCCGCTGCTGAACACCTTGACAACTTCAGAGCCGGGTTCAAGAAGTTCTGCCCCAACAAGCGACGAGAAAAAGATTGCAGGGCAAAGCACGACCACGATGGCGGGTATGATGGCAAAAGCTATAGGGTGCCTGATAAACATTCGTTGTCGCAGAGGAGGATTCACAGTAAAGTTTCGATCAGGGATGCGTTTGTAAAATGGTCTGGGTTTACCTTAATCTGGATTCTACAGTCGCGTTCGAATTATTACAGGGGTTGATGGACTCAATAATGTGTAACCACAGGTTGTCATCAGCAAGGACTTGGGAATTGACTTCGGAAGGCTAAATAACCGATTTTTTCAATACCTTGACCTTGACCTAGATGGTTTGTCGCACGTATCTCTTTACCCCCAATCGTTCTCTGATTGTGAGGGCCATCACTGCATGCACCGAGTGTTGAAGTAATTCGTTTTGTACTTTCCACGCTTGGGCTAAGAAATGATACGAGCATAGAATGCAAAGCTTGTTCAAGGCTACGACATCCGGTGTACTGGTAATTGGCAGTTTTCGGTGGTGTCGAGCGGCCATTCTAATTTTGTATTTGTTGCTTGGTGGCTGTACTTCTTTAAATTGGGTTGCCGTTCGTAAGGTGCCTCGTAACCCACTGGAGCAGCCTCTGAGGTTGTTGTCGCGTACAGGACCTCGACCAACAGGTAGGACAACCCAGCTACTTCGCAGGTATGATCTGGACAGGCATCTCAACGGCGGGAGTGACAAACTCCTGGCTGAAATGCAGCAAGTGCTGTCGCAAGAGCCTACGACGGAAAACTACTATGCCTATGCGGAGCTATCGTACATCGCAGGTAAGAAAGCACAAGATCGGGGAGAGATTGGCCATGCCTTAGATTTCTACGGTACATCGGTGGCTCACTCGTATTTCTACTTATTTGACGAGTCTTTGGGACGTTATCGAAATGCCTATGACCCCCAATTTCGCCGCGCGTGCGATATTTACAATGGAGCGTTGGAGGAGACGTTGCGGTTAATTCAGGAGGAGGGACATCTGCGACCTGGATATTCCTATCGAGTTCACACACCGCATTTAAATTTTGACGTTTCGGTGGTCGCGCGTGGTAAATGGAAACCGGATGAACTGGAAAAATTTGAGTTCGTCTCGGACTATAAGGTCACGGGATTAACCAATCACCATCGAACCTATGGGCTAGGTGTACCGTTAATCGCCGTCCGACAAAGCAAAGACAGTGACGCTCATGACACACGGGTAAATTCCGTTGAGCGTTATTATCCGTCAGGTGTAACATTCCCGGTGACGGCGCTGCTGAAAGTATTACCCAGCCGGCGTGTTCCCGGTACACGTGAAATGCCTCGATCATGCGTGCTGGAACTTTTAGATCCGCTTCAATCCACCGATGTCCAGCTGGCAGGACATGTTGTTCCACTTGAGTCAGACTTCAGTACACCCTTGGCGTATTTTCTCGACAATCCTCAGTTTCGTGACCAGAATCTTGCGACGCTCGGTTTGTTGAACAGCGAGAAATTGTACAACATTCGAGGTTTGTATATGCTCGAATCTTACGATGCAGGAAAAATACCAGTACTGATGGTGCACGGTTTGTGGTCGAGTCCTGTGACCTGGATGGAGATGTTTAACGATCTACGTGCTTCGCGCGACATTCGCGATGCCTACCAGTTTTGGTTCTATCTTTACCCTTCTGGACAACCGTTTTGGATCAGTGCTGCCCAACTGCGTCGTGATTTGAAGCACATTCGCGAAGTGTTGGATCCAAGGCATCGGTCGGCAGCGATGGACCAGATTGTGTTGGTGGGGCATAGCATGGGTGGTCTGGTGTCGAAATTACAGACGGTTTCCAGTGGTGACGTTTTTTGGAAGACAGTAAGTGAACGGCCTTTTAACCAACTTCGAGCTACCGATGAAGTACGGCGGGAACTGGCAGAGACACTATTTTTTGAACCAAATCCTTCGGTCCGACGCGTGATCACAATCGCCACCCCTCACCGAGGTAGTGAATTTTCCAACAGCGCAACACGTTGGTTGGGTCACAAGTTGATTGCCTTGCCTAACCTTCTTGCTAAAGCCAATGGACGATTACGTCGGGAGAATCCCAACTATTTTCGTGACGATAATTTGCTCGATATAACAACTAGCATTGATTCTTTAGCTGCTGATTCTCCTATTTTTCCCGTCGTGCTCGAATCTCCCAAGGCTCCCTGGGTGCATTATCACAATATTGTGGGGAAGATTGATCCCAGTGGTTGGTTTGGAAAAATTTCCAACGAAGGTGATGGCGTTGTGGATTTATCCAGTGCCCGGTTGCAATATATTGAGTCTGAAATCGTAGTTCCAGCAGATCATCTCAACGTCCATCGTCACCCGCGGAGCGTACTTGAAGTACGACGGATTTTGCGCGAACATTTGAATGGACTTCGCGCTGGTCGTGCGTACTTGCCGTATCCCGTACGACCGGCGTGGCACGTTGGAAAACCGACGAAGCCCTAATCTTTCAAGCCCGGGCTTCGTCAGTTAACTTCAACTGGTTTCTTGTAGCATCGCAAACGATCTAGCAAGCGAGCCTTTTGGCAAGCCGCTGCCTCCGTCTCCTTGTCATGATGAGTTTCAAGGAGTGATCGTTATCTGGAGTATATCCAGGCGGTGATTCAGGGAGGTCATCGTTGCATCGCAAAGTCGAGCTGGTGTCCTTAAAATGGTTATCTTCGTAAGATTGTTCTTGATGTTGTTCTGTCATTGGAAGGGATTGGGAGGATTTAGAATCCACATGGTTGTTGGACAATTCACCGCGAATGATGTGAATGTCACGTGGAGCTTCAATCCCCAATCGGATGACACGGCCTTTTACTTGTAGAACAGTAATCGTAATATCGTTTCCGATGTGGATTTCTTCATGCAGCTTCCTGGAAAGTACCAACATTGCAACACTCCTTTGCTTTCATTGGGTTTGGGTGAATACCCATTTGAGATGAGATGATAGATTGGAAACGCACGTTGCGTGCCAATTGGAATTGTTCTCAGTACGCAAACCTTAAGATTCGGGTTGCGATGTAGTTAGGCAGATTGCGGGCTTCCGCAATCAGTTGGTGCAAATCCCATTTTTACAATTTCACTTTGCAGAAAAAGGGACCGCCCGTTTTTTGACAGGGAAGATAGAAAGGATAGGAAGAATTAGTGTTTGCCGTCTGTGCGGCGAGCCAATTGATCACGGAGTTGTGCTGCTAGCTCGTATTGTTCTGACTTCACTGCGTCATTTAATTGTTCTTCCATTGTCCGCCCGATTTCGAATTGTTCCCGTAGCGATTCCCGCATTTCGATAAGTCGTTGTACGAGTTCGTCATCTTCCATTTGTTCTTCTGCATCGTATTCACGAAAAACATTTCGGAAATCATCCAGTCCATCGTTCAGTTCCTGAATCGCTGATTCTGCGCCGGAAGATTCCAGTGAAGCCAGGGCAGCCGCCTGAGTACGATGGAAAAGTACAAATGGCCGGTATTGTTCGTGGGACATCGTCCATTCTTCGTCGGGAGAGTGTTTTCGGCAAAAATCCATCAGGGCCAGAGTATGTTGAGCGTCATCAACGGCTCGTGAAAATTCCCGCAGTGTGAGCCAACACACTCGGCGATGGTAGTATTGAACGAATTCGCGGTCAGCTTCGTTACAATGATCCTCTGACATCACCAATTCGTCGCCTTGGTCGGCTGCTTGAGACACCAAATAGTCGTAATAGGTGTCTGCTCCTTCGGGCATTGTCCCGTCCGGTCGGCCAGTTGTTTCCAACTGTAGAATGCCCATGTCGATCCGCATTTGAATGACGTCTCGGGAGTCCTTGCCAGAGACAATACGAACAGCCAACTGGCTCGCGTCATAGGGCCAGCGTTTGAGGATTTCGTCGATGTGCTTTTTTACGGCCATAGGGCCAAAATCAGGAATGATTGGGTATTTGGAATCCAGAGCCAAACATCGTATCACTTTACTATTGATACATTATAGCAAATGATGACTTAGTAATACCACCATGGATGGAAATCACGCGCTTGGATTTTTTCGAATAGGGACATGCGGCCTTGACAAATCGGTTCCAATGATCTTCAGTCTTAGCTTTGGTGATTGATGGCTATCTTACCGTTGTTTGTCGCCGTGGTGATTCCGATTCCAATTTCAATTCCAATAATCAAATGCGGAATGAATCATTGGCAAAGACACTTCGAAATTTTGAAAAAACAATAGCTTGACGAATCACCTGTTATGAATGCGTCGTTAAAAGCAAACTCATACATGGGGCATGGATTCCTAACGGATCTGATTTAGCCATTTCGCAACGGTTAAATTTATTTAACAAGTGATCGGTGTCCTAAGGTCATCGAGTGTGACGGTTAGATTTAAAGAATTCTGTGATGTTCCAAGCAAAATATTGAATCTCGTTGACTTTGCCTGGGTTTTCTTCGTCAAGTTGCTGGTACAGGGTGCCGTTGTAGCAAAATCTGATGTCTTGAAGATCATTACGATAGGTGTTGTGAGGCCATTCAATATCACGGATGATGAACAATGGACTAATTGTATCACGGATGATGAACAATGGACTAATTGTGATCTTTAACCAATTGCTTCTGCGATTCTTATGGAAGTCTTTGGGTCTAGCACCGATGTTAAGTTGTCTTCGCTTCTCGAAATCCATTCCAGTTATGTAGGTCCCAGCTGAAAGGGGTAAGTCAGTGAGGAAGCGGACAATTACCTGAATTCTTTACTCGTTTGTGAAATCACATCGTTTTATAAATCGCCTTTCAGTGAAATAACTCAACGGGAGGCTGCGGATCTCCCAGCGAAGAAGAGGGATGGAACCGAAATTGTGAATTGGGGATCGATGTAGGTAACACGTTTTCGGTTGATATTTTTTCGCGAAGGTGACAGACAAGTATCGATTTGCAAAGACACAGTGACCGACAGATCGCAGCCAATGCTAGCGGCAGAATCTGCGGAAGATCTCTTGACGCTCTGTGGTCTGCCTGATATTGAACCCATCACTTCCATTCCTTTTCCCATGTCAAGAATCCTTATGTTTCCACTTGAGGTTGTCGTGAAGCAGAGGCCCGAACCATTCCGGGGGATGATTTGGATTGTAATGCTGGCCGTTATGATCGGGGCAATTTCAACTCCATCATGGGCTCAGCGAGTTAGAATCCCGACGATCACTGCACAGGCTCCGACTACAGTACCGCCAACAACCCCTGGAGTGACGCTCGGCCAGCCCATTCCAGGTGGTCTGCCTTTTGACGCCTACGGGACAGGGCGCAGTGGTATAGTAACACCACCCCTGCCGCCAGTATCGCCGCCGTCGTCGCTTACGACCCCGCCAGCACCTGGTCAGCCATTTTATCCACAGACCGGGCAACCCTATGGTTGGCCGACATCGCCACCCTCAATCTTTCCCAATGGTGTCCAGCCTCCAGACTTCTCACCTTATGCGCCAGACCTGAGCCGATTTTCGTTTCCCAGCTTAAGACGGTTGGAAAACTTTTACTTAAGACATACTTGGCTAGCAGGAGATTTGGGAAAAAAAGATATCAATATCAATACGACCGAGTTGGCCGTATCAGCTAAATTTCCCAACTTTCTGCATAGCCCCCAGCCATTGATTATTACGCCAGGATTTAATTTGCATCTCCTCTCTGGTCCCTTGTCACCACCGCCACATCACGTGGATGACAATCTTGAACTTCCAGGACAACTTTATGAAGCCTTCGGGGATTTGTCCTGGAATCCTTGCTACACGCCGCAGTTAGGGGCCGAAATCGATGTTCGGGTCGGTGTGTTCACTGACTTCAACACATTGACGACCGATAGCGTGCGGATTCTGGGAACCGGTCTTGGAGTGATTCAGGTCACTCCAAGTATGAGTCTCAAACTGGGCATTCAGTATTTGGACCGAACCCGGGTAAAAATGCTTCCTGCTGGAGGCGTTGTGTGGAAACCTAATGAGAAAACTCGGTTTGATATTTTTTTCCCAAAACCCAAACTTGCACAATATCTTATAACTGTGGGTAACACCGATTTCTGGTGGTATGTCGGTGGAGAATACGGTGGAGGATCCTGGACGTTTGAGCGTATGGATGGGACAAACGAACGAGTCGATATCAACGACATTCGTCTCTACCTTGGGCTCGAATGGACCACCGCACTGGGGCCAACAGGATTGTTTGAGGCGGGATACGTAATGGATCGTGAGTTGGTTTATGTCAATGATCCGCCCTTTGATCAGAATTTGAATGACACATTCATGCTCAGAGCTGGATTGATTTTCTGATTTTGAATTGTGTGGTCACTCTCCGATTCAACTCTGCATTCACCTTCCTGGCCAGTCCAGCCGATACTGCCCTATAGAGCGTCTCCATTCGGTTTAGCATGACATGCGATGCTTGCTGCGGGTTTCCTGCTGATAACAGGCAGACTTTCCGGTCACGTTAAATGTTCTTGGTTGGTCCAGCGTGATTTCTACCTATTCGATGAACGTACTACGAGTTCTCGCTGCGCTAGCGATGCTTTCAATTTTGCAGTCGTCGATAGCTGTCTCCGCACGGGAGCCAGTTGCAAAGGTGGTGACCTATCCGTCGCAATTAAGTGAAACATTTGACTCGCCCACCATGAGTGAGCTTCAATTTCGTCCACGTCCATTATCGCGGCAAAAGTCGGGTATTGTTCAGCGCATTTCGCTAACAGGGACCTGGATTGACGGCGGGGGGGCAAACGATGTGGGACTGACCGATGTCGAGATCTACGGCACATTCGGTTTTCCTTTGCCGACGCCATCTTCACCTTTGCTGGTAACCCCCGGATATCAGTGTTGTTTTTTCAATGGACCAACGTCAACCGACCTGCCAGCCCGAGTCCATGATGCTTACTTGGGAGTAAGATGGCTTCATCAATGTAGTGACAGCTGGGGAATGGACCTGGCCGTCAGTCCGGGCGTGCATACCGATTTCGATCGTTGGGATAGTGATGCTTTTCGTATTACCGGCCATGCAGTCGGTAAGTACGAATGGACGCCGTGGCTTGACTTAATTGTGGGTGCTGCCTATCTCGACCGACAAGATATCAGCGTTTTGCCAGTGATGGGCCTGGTGTATCGCAGTTCGGATTGTGTACGTCATGAATTGATTTTTCCGCGTCCCAAGTTTTCATGGCGGTTGGCTCGTGGACCAAGTTGGGAAGACTGGTTTTATGTCGCTGGTGAATTTGGTGGAGGAAGCTGGTCCGTTACACGGACGAACTTCGCACAAGACGTACTCACCATGCGAGAAATTCGATTGAATCTTGGCCTGGAACGACAACGCGATGGAGGCGGCTATACTCGAATTGAACTAGGCTGGGTGTTGGGACGCCGTGTCGAATTCGAAAGCGGGATAGGCGATTTTGAGCCGAAAGATTCTGTCTTGATCAGGAGTGGTTGGAGTTATTGAAATTTTGACAATCTACCGTTACTTCATTGCTCGTTGTACGGCGGTTCCCATATCCGCCGGGCTCTCAGCGACCACGATTCCTGCGGACTCTAACGCGGCGACTTTTTCGACTGCCGTTCCCTTGCCCCCAGAGATAATGGCTCCGGCGTGACCCATACGTTTACCAGGTGGTGCCGTGCGGCCCGCGATAAATGCGGCAACTGGTTTGGTGACATGGTCCTTTACGTAGGCTGCAGCCTCTTCTTCGGCCGTGCCCCCGATTTCACCCATCATCAGAATTGCCTCCGTGGCAGAATCTGTCTCAAATCTTTGCAGCAGATCGATAAATGACGTGCCGACAATTGGATCTCCTCCTAATCCAATACATGTCGATTGCCCCAGGCCGAGATTGGACAATTGCCAAACAGCCTCGTAGGTCAATGTGCCACTCCGACTCATCACTCCAACTGAGCCGGGTTGATGAATGTAACCAGGCATGATTCCGATTTTGCATTGACCGGGAGTGATCAACCCAGGGCAGTTGGGTCCAATTAAAACAGCATTACTGCGGCGTACTCGGTCATAGACTGGGACCATGTCCAGCACCGGAACTCCTTCGGTGATCGCAACGATCGTGCCGATCCCAGCGTCAAGCGCTTCCAAAATGGCATCAGCGGTAAAGGCAGCTGGTACGAAAATCATCGTAGTGTCTGCCCCAGTGGCTTCAACGGCTTCGATCACCGTGTCGTACACAGAAATCCCTTCAGCCTTTTGCCCCCCTTTACCTGGCGTTACTCCGGCAACGACTTGCGTGCCATATTCTTGACAAGCTCGGCTGTGAAACGCTCCTGCTTTGCCTGTAATTCCCTGGCAGAGAACACGAGAGTTTTTATCAACGAGAATACTCATGGTTGTTTATCCGTGTATTGCTTATTTAGGCCCGTGAATTGTTTATTTAGGATTGCGCGGTGTTTGCAGCGGCGACAACTTTCTTGGCTGCATCCGTGAGGTCAGTTGATGTGATGATGTCGACATCGCTTTTATCGAGTATCTCACGCCCTTCTGTGACTTCTGTCCCTTCAAGCCGTACAACGAGCGGAACATTGAATCCCACGGTTTTGTAAGCGTCAACAAGCGCCGATGCGATGGTTGTACAGCGCATGATTCCGCCAAAAATATTCACCAGTACCGCGCGAACATTTCCATCATCCAGCAATATCTGAAAGGCTTCGGTAACCTGCTCGACATTGGCTCCTCCGCCAACATCCAGAAAATTTGCCGGCTCGCCGCCATGGAGTTTGATCAAATCCATCGTACTCATTGCCAATCCCGCACCATTAACAAGACAACCAATGTTGCCATCAAGAGTGACGTAACTGAGGCCAGCTTCGCCGGCTCGGACTTCTGCGGGCTCTTCTTCAGCGAGGTCTCGAAGTTCCCGGATGCTAGGATGGCGAAAGAGCGCGTTGTCGTCGAAGTTGATTTTGGCGTCCAAGGCGATTAGTTCCCCTTGGCCGTCAACTACCAACGGATTGATTTCAGCAAGACTGCAATCCAATTCGACAAACAGTCGGCAAAGAGCCTTCATGAATTTGTCGGCGCTACGGATCGATGCTCCAGTTAATCCCAGCCGGGACGAGAGTTTCCTGACTTGATAGCTGGCCAGTCCTACACTCGGATCAAAATGTTCACGAAAGATTAACTCCGGAGTTTCAGCAGCCACTTTTTCGATTTCTACTCCTCCTTCGCTGGAGACCATCAAAACGGGACGGGCAACAGCTCGATCCAAAACGATGCCGAGATACAGTTCGCGGGCAATGTCACAACCCTCTTCGACCAGCACCTGGCGTACCTGTTGACCCTCGGGGCCGGTCTGCAGCGTGACAAGTTCGTGGCCCAATAGGTTTCCGACAACTTCCGCTGCTTCAGCGGCCGAGTGTACCAGCTGCACACCACGTTGCTGGTCATTGTTCTTGAGTGTTCCTTTACCGCGACCACCAGCATGGATTTGGGCTTTGACAACGGCAAATTTTGCCCCCAGCTCATCAAAAGCCGCTGCGGCCGCATCACTTGTGGTGGCAACGATCCCTCGCGGCACGGGAACATTGTGATCACGAAAGAGTTGCTTTGCCTGAAATTCGTGTATTTTCATTCTGATAACCTACGTGAACGTGTTTATGTAATAAGGTGCGGATTATAAGATCTGATGACACAAGTGGTCAAGCGACCGGACTCAGGCATGGTGTAGGGGATTTGCTTCTATCTTGCAATCAAAGGTGAGATAACGTCGGAAGCGATCGAGATAACGAAGCAGCCAGTTCTATCGGCCGGGTCATCCATTGTTCGAAAAGTTCACAGTAGACCGGTAAAGAAGATCGAGTTTCACTCATGAGGCATCTTCCGGACCTGTTTTTTTGCTAACCAGGTACTTTTCGAGCAATGTTGTGATGGCGAAGCAGTATTTTGCGGTTCGTTCTCCGTCGATTGCAGTTGGATTGATGGCGACTGCCGTTGCCTGGGGGGCCATTTTTTTCAGGAACGATCTCGCTTCCTCTACATTGTCGATTGGACAAGCAGCTCCTGCTTCGGCGGCAGCTTCCAAATAGGTTTCGACGTACTCGACACTTGTGAAGAATCCAATGGCTGTTAGCGGTTGCCCGTCGTTGCCAGCTTCTTCAATGGAAATGAATCCTTGTTCCTGCGCAACAACATAAACTGGATAGTTCCACGGCGAGTTGTCTGCGACCAAGTGATTGTCCAGCAAATCCTTTACCGAAACTTGCCATCCGGGTGGATTGTCAATGATCGGACGGGGATCGAAAACGACCCCAGACATAGGGGCATGCAGGCTCGTTAACAGCCAGCCAAATTCACGATCATTGTTGATTTGTCGGGGGGTGCCCATGATCTCACAAGCGACCATGAAGCCAAGGGCCTGTTGTTCGTCGCAAAAGACGGCAAGTGACTGGTTCGATTGATCCTTGCCCATCGGGTCGACGATCGAGACGTATCCGCCTCCGTGTTGGATCAGATGGATTGGATATTGCCAATATCGTGTCATGGGATGCTTGTGTGGCGCTTGAGAAAATAAACGACCGCACTGCCGACAATTGCCAAGGCCATAGGGCGGTTGTCATGGTTGATTGCTGTCCGATTACCGGTCGTATTGTGCATGGAGTTGACCAGTGGGCTGATATGCCGGAAGAGTCAGGAAGATCGAATTGAAAGCTACTGAAAATTTTTTCCGTTTTATCGAACTCCAATGTTTCCGTAAGGATTCCTTTTAATAGTCGATTCTCGCGATGCCATAGGGAGCAATACGGAATGTGACTGTTTGTTGGTCAATGGTCAATGGTTGTCCCGAGCGGCTGGCAAATCGCTCAGGATCGCCGTTGGCCGATGCGGAATTGGTATCGTCGAGACGGAAAAGTTCCGCATTTTCAGACGCGATCCCTCGAATGGTAATCTGTTGAGGTTGATCAGCAAGATTTGCTAACATTAATCGGTTCCGGCCGTTTTTGGTGATTGCCATCCCCACTGCCGACAGTGTGTCGGTTGAATGAACTTCTCTTACTTGGCCACCGGCGAACTGGCCGACATTTTTCAGGACGTGGTACATTGCGAAGACGGCGTCTGGTGTAGCTGGAAAAATGGGGGGCAAAACGAAATCTTTTCCTGGTGCCATGACACCTTTCCACCCCACGGTCTCAAAATATGTCACGCCCTTCACATCAGCCTCGGCCAGATATTTTATACTGCCCAACGTCCAACCGGCAGCAAACAGTGATGGCTGTCTCGAGTCGACGTTCGATGGCAATTGACCAGCCAATGGAGCCTGTTGAACATTCTGAACTTTGAGTGTGATCGGACTGACCCAAAGTGGACGGTCGTTAACAAACTGCCGAGCACTGCGAACGGCATCTCCTTGGATTTCTAGTGTTTCAATCATCGTCAGTTTGTCGACGGCGTGGCACTGAGGGTTCAGACCAAAAGAAACAAGATCGATTTGATGATCGATCAAACGATTACGATTCAACTCTGTAAAATTAGTATCTTCGCCGATTCCAAACTGTGCATTGGAAGTTACGGAACTTAGAATTGTGCGTGCCAGACAAAACGTTTTTAAATCGGTTGCAAGAATGGTCCAGTCCGAAACGGGGGGCTGGATGATCTCGACTGCCTTGGCCAAATGTTTCAATTCATTCTCAGGCCTTTCACCCAAGCGAACTGCAGCCTTTAAAGTAACCCCCACTGCCTTAGCTTGAACGGCAGCCTCTTGCAGGCTCTCTGTGAGCGTTTCCGATTCCGGATCTACGATGACACGCAGATGATCCAGATGCAAAGCCTTTAAACGTTGCAGTTCCATTGAATTTAGCGATTTGATCTGGCTCGAAATTTGCAGGCCAATTTGCGGTAGCGCATGAAGCGATTCTGTCCCGTTGACAACGCTTAGCGTCACATGCTTATCGGATGTTGTGTTTGTAGCCAACAGTTTTGACACATCACCTTTGATGTCGATCTCGACTCGGTGTTGAACCCTTGTGCCTTTGTTGATTCGGACGGGATAGGGAATTTCTAGGGGTGTGCAATAGGTTTTGAACGAAGCATCGGTCCAATTCCTTTGGTCCTCCATTTCAAAAGTGTCACCTTCACACCGTATTTTCGCCCAAACATCGGGTCCGATTTCATGCGAAATGGCACGGATGTTTTTTGCAGGTTGGTGTGGCGAAATAAACACAGGAAACTTTCCTGGTGTTTTGATTCCATTGATGTCTTCGATGACCCACTTTTTTCCAGCAGCTGATGGACCGTGCAAGATGCAAAATCCGATTCGGTTTTTCATAAACGTGGTTTGGGCTTCGCCGTCGAATGTGAAAATAAGATGACCTTTTGAATTGCCGAGGATACTTCCTTTCCAAAAAAAGTCGACATCACGCTCGCGACAATTCACGTTGAATGTCAAAACAAACGAATCTCCTTCGTCCCTTAGCTGGATCTGCGAAGCAACCGGTGGAACGGTACCCCAATACTGATTTCGTACAGGAGCGTTGATCCCTCGAAGTACTTCCGTCTCACCGATTTTCACAAAACGCAACATGACGTTGTCGATGTCAAATGTCATCGAAAGAGGGCCGGCGCGCAGCGGTATCAAGCCGGTAGCGAAGGCACTCGATTCCAACAATAACAGTAGCAGAACCATCCGAAGCATCATGACAAACTCCGCCGAATGTGGGGATAAGATAATTGTATGTCGCGGTTGACGAAACATTTTTCCAGGAAGATAAAGCTGTCAGTTGTGAGCCTTGCATACCCACTGGCTCAGCTTCTCAAACTTTCTAGCAATATAGTATCCAGGCTGGGCCCTGTCGACGGTGTGAGAGCGGGGATTGCCAGCCGGGGCCACTTCTTGAAGACGGTATTCAAAGTTATCTTTATAGGGTAAGTGTTTACTTTGATTTTCCTTGTTGGTGGCATCATGGAAACTCCACTCTTTGAAAAAGTAGCGATTGTAACCGGGGCTGGACGTGGCATTGGCCGTGCGATTGCCATTGCGCTGGCCGGCCAGGGGGCGCGCGTGTCTTTGGCGGCTCGTACAGAAGAGGAACTGGAAGATACTGCATCGTCAATACTGTCGGATGGCGGGCACGCCAGGATTGAACCGACAGACGTGACAGTTGAATCTTCCGTTTGTCGATTGGTAGAGCACACCCTCGAGCGTTGGGGTAGATTAGATATTGTGGTAAACAATGCCGGAATCGGCGTCTTTGGTTCATTGGAAAAGACGACGACGGACGATTGGAATCGAATCCTCGAAGTTAATTCGCGGGGTGCGTTTTGGCTCTGTCGCGAAGCCATTCCCCATCTCCGAAAACAACGAATTTCTTATATTGTTAATATTGCCTCAGTGGTTGCTGTTAAGGGATATCAGAACCAATCTGCTTATGCTGCGTCAAAGCACGCACTGCTTGGCATGTCGAAATCACTTTCCAAAGAGGTGCAACAAGAAGGTATTCGTGTGCACGTTATCAACCCTGGTGGAGTTGACACAGACATGGCACGCCAGGCTCGACCGGACATTGATCCGTCGAATCTAATACTTCCACAGGAGATTGCCGATATCGTGGTCTTTTTGGTCACACGAACGGGCAACTCTGTAATCGACGAAGTGAATGTTCATCGGGCAAATGCAACACCGTGGGCCTGAGAACGCCTCAGCGGCACGGTTTTTCTATACGCGTGATTTCAGAGTCACCGTGTGATATCTTCTAACAGGTTGCAGAATTAGATTGATCCAGAACGAAACCTGGTTGGATTGAACAGATAATGGCGGTTGCCCCGTTACACCAGTCTTAATTGCAACTGAATCGGATTACGTTGTGACGTGTGATGACGAAAAACTGGCTGGGGATCAAGTAATTCGATCTTGGACCAGCGTTTTAGGATGGCGGGGATTGCGATTTGCGCCTCGAGTCGGGCCAGGGGTGCACCGATACAATAGTGGGGGCCAAAACCAAAGGCGAGATGTGGATTCGGGTCACGAGTCAGGTCGAATAAATCGGGGTTTGGAAACGTGTCCGCATCACGGTTTGCCGCACCGAGCACGGGTATCACGCGATCTCCCTTTTTGATCGTTATTCCAGCAATTTCAAGATCTTTGGCCGCTGTTCGAGTTTGATGTTGGATGGGACTGTCGAAACGTAAAAATTCCTCAACAGCGGTGGTGATAAGTTGGGGATCGTTACGTAGCTGTTGTTGGCTGTCAGGATGACGCAAAAGAGCTAACATGCCGTTGGCCAGTAATGCCATGGTCGTTTCGTGGCCAGCCACAATGAGAAAACCACACATCCCCAGCAGCTCTTGTTCGTTCAAACGGTCTCCTTCTTCCTCGGCTTCTACCAACCGACTGAGCAAATCATCCTGGGGATTGGAGCGGCGCTCATTGGCTAAATCACGGAATAGCGACGTCAGTTCGGCCGCGCTACGACTCGATGCTTTGGCGACTTCAGGTTTGGGCGTTCCGGTGCCTGAATAAGCAGTCAGATCGTCTGACCATTTCATAAATCGTTGTCGGAATTCGGTAGGGACGCCCAGCATCTTCGCGATTACGATTGCCGGCAGTGGATAGGCGAACTCACGTACGAAGTCTACCTGGCCATGAGTGTCCATCGCGTCAAGCAGTTCATGGACGAGTTGTTCGATATCGGTTTGCAAATTCTGCACCATGCGCGCCGTGAAGGCGACATTCACCAGTCGTCTGAGTCGCGTGTGGTCTGGTGCGTCCATGTTTCCAATCCACTTGTCAAATTGATAGAACAACGGGCGCATTTCAACTTGTGTTTTCTCTGGAAGAACATTTGCATAGGAGGCAACGCGCTGACCGGAAATTAGCAATGGGTTTTTCAACGCGCTGTGCACGTCCGTGTATCTTGTCAGGACCCAGGCATTGAGCCGGGTACTCCAGTACACCGGCTCCTGATCCTGCATTTGCGCATAGTAGTGATAGGGATTGGCCAGGTATTCTGGTGTCAGGAGGACTGTGTCAAAGTCAATGGATGATGTGTTTGTCATGAAACAGCGAGTTTTGGAGCTTTTCGGGAGTTTTCGTGGCCGGGTTCGAAGTCAGGTTGCGATCAGGATGGCCGAGAGGCGCTGGTCACAAAAAATGTTTTGATGGCAACGCCGAGCGAAGACGCTCTGGTCCTCTGAAGCATTCAGCCGTTTTTGCGAGAGGCTCTTGGATTGACTTCGAAGTGCCGTCTCACACGGTCACTGTATTTTGATCAACTCAACCAAAAAATGCAGGGTTGAGTCTGGAGGAATCACGTTTCCAGCACCTTGCTCGCCGTAGCCCAGGGAGGCTGGTATTTCTAATTCGACCATTCCCCCTTCACCAACAAGTTGCATGCCTTCGGTCCAACCTTTGATCACTTGATTCAAAGGGAAGGTGGCGGGCTTGCCGCGTTGGTAAGACGAGTCAAATACGGTTTTGTCATCTAGCCAGCCCCGATAATGCACTGTTACGGTGTCTAATTTGCTAGGCTTTTGACCTTCCGATTTTCGCAAGATGCGATACCGAAGCCCGGAATCGGTTGTCGTGAATTCCTGTGGGGCATCTTTGTCAGCTTTTCCTGGTTTTGTGGCACCAGCCAGAAATGTTAGAGACACAACCAACAGCAGGGTGAACGCGATGCCATATCTTGATTCAACACGTTGAAATACTTTGTTCATAAACTTTTCCTTAGTCAGACCAGCACATTTTCTTGGAAATAGGTAGTCATAAATATTTTTATACCGGTTGCCGGTTCTCAGCTGTCTTGAGGTTAATCTGCTGCGGGTCGGCACATTGTCTTTGTTGTTATGCACGATAAGTGAACATGCAATCTTCGTATAGCCCGCTGGGGGTTAGCATTATAGTATTTTTTACGTTGGGATGTTGCCCTGGAGATTGCCTGGCAATGCGAGATATGAAAACAAAGAGGAGTTGTATAAATTCTGGGTGAATCGACCTGCCGATTGGTCATGAAATTGTCGTCATGTTAATTTCGGTGCAATCCTGCCGGGACATGATAGATACATGTCATTTTCACGTCTTCTACGGTGCGGTGTTGCCTGTTAGCACAGGTGCAATTAACAAATAGAAGGGAGCGTGGCAGTCAATTGTCAGATGATCAATTGCCAAGACCGCGTCTCTATGCCGATGATACACTCTTGAACCTCCTGGATGGGTAAGGTGCAGGAAAAATGGTAAAATGGCAGCTGAAAGCAGTTAAAAAAAACGATGCTTATAGGGGAGGAATGATTTTGGATGCTGAAAGAATTGAAAAGATTACTGTGCCGCGATCTTGCGTTTGGTTGATCTTAATTCTTCTGACCAAGGTTGATTTTCAGCACGTTTGCCAAGCTGAAGATCAACCTCTCGCCAAACCTGCAGTCAACTTCGCCGCTGCCGGACAACCAAAGAAACGGGTTGCAGCCATCGTTACGTCCTATTTTCCAAAAAGTCACGCCGATGTTCTCCTGGACAAGTTTCTTCGTGGATTTCCGATTGATGAGGGATTGATTCCACCCCGGACTGAAATTGCTTCTTTGTACATTGACCAGATCCACGAGCGAGACATTGGTCGGCAGATTGCGTATCAATTTAAAATTCCTCTGTATGAGAGTATTCGAGCGGCGCTGACACTGGGAGGCAATCAATTAGCGGTAGATGCTGTTTTGTTGATTGCCGAACATGGTGATTATCCAAGGTCTTTACTAGGCCAGGAGATGTTGCCAAGGCGCTATTTCTTTGAACAAGTGGTTGGCGTAATGAGCAAATCGGGCCGTTCGATTCCGATTTACAACGACAAGCACTTTTCTTACCGTTGGGACGATGCGAAGTGGATGTTCGAAACGGCTAAAGAAAAACAGATTCCTTTTTGGGCCGGCTCTGCGATGCCCGTGGTGTGGCGCAACCCAAATTGGGAACACCCGAAAGGTGAGACCATTGATCAAGCGCTCGTCATCGGTTTCCACATGGTGGAACGATACGGGTTCCATGCCCTGGAAATTCTTCAGTCGAATGTAGAACGGCGTCGTGGTGGTGAAACGGGTGTCCAATCCGTACAGTGCCTCTCTGGAGATAACGTGTGGCGGGCTGCTGCTGAAGGTAAGTGGTCGATGCAATTGGCAAATCAGGCCATCAACCGAATTGAAAACGGACCGGGTCATCTCGATCCGAAACAGGTAGTTGACCCTCATGTATTTCTGATCGACTATGTTGATGGACTACAGGCGACGGTACTGATGCTGGGTGATGGCTACGTAACGAAGTACGCTTATGCACAACAGCGCGGTCCGGTGACGGACTCGCTCGAATATCACGCCAGTAGCGGACCCGCTGCGGCCGCATTTGGTTATCTTGGTATTAATATCGAAGATTTCTTCATTTCGGGAATTCCTCCCAGCCCGATTGAACGAACCTATCTGACAACGGGTATCCTTGAGGCGGCCATGATTTCCCGTGGTCGCGGTGGTCAACGTGTTCAAACACCCCATTTATCGGAAATTTCCTATGAGCCGAAGGGGCAAACGCGGAGACCGACAAAATCGCGGCCATCAGGTGCGAGTCTAGGGAAGTGGATTACCGTGGAACCTGATACTTCGCCGGTTGCAAAATCAATTCCTATTATCCGCAATGGAATGCTTGGTGGAAGTCAAAACATCAAGGAATAGCGGTGCATGACTTATTTGCGCGAGTCACCACAGTATCGCACGATGTCCGCAGAGAACGATTGAATCAAGACGAAGATCGCAACCAGCGTTCCGATTGGAATGTTCAAGAGCATCAAAAAGGCTAACCCGATGGTTAGCATCCTGCCTCCTTCTGATCCGCGCCGAACTAGCAAGGCGGCCAAAAAAAGTGGTAGTGACAAAACGCAAGAAACAATGGCAAAGATCACGGCCATTTTGGTCAAACTGGAATCGGGTTGTTGGCCGAAAATCATCGTGAAGACAAAATAGATGGCGATCCACATCAGAGCGGGAAACAGTCCCAATGCGATCAATCCGTTGCTGAGCAAACGAACTGCCCGTGGTAATGACGAACTGTTTTTTTGGTTGGCTAAACGTACAGCTGGGCTTGATGCAGTGTAGTTGGATGCGGAAGTGGACTCGTACTGTTTCATTTTCAGTGTTTTTCCACTTTCGACATGGTATCCACAATGAACGCACATCACCGCATCGGGTTCCAATTCGGAGTTACAGCCAGGACATAATTGTACGCCTACCTGGACGACACCCACGTCATCCAATACCTCGTTGATGGCTTCGAGGTTTTTGGCCGTTGGCTGCGAAATTTGCAGCGAGCGTGGTTTGGACACTGACACGTTTGTCGATGTGGCGTCCATTGGACCCGAGGGTGTCTCGGTCATCGTTGGAACTGCCAACGGTTGTTTGCATGCAGGACAGGAAACCGTTTTTCCCGCGAGTCGTTGAGCGGCCCCGAACGCTTTACCACATTGACACCGTACCGGTATTTTCGCTGAGGTCGATGGTTGAGGGGCAGTCCGATTGGGCTTGGCGACGTCAATTGCGCTGCCACAACCAGGACACGCGACCCGTTTACCAAGCAAATGATCTGGTGCGGCAAACCGCCGTCCGCACCGGCAGGCAATAGGAATTGGCATCGAAAAGAGTTGGTGATGAAAAAGGCTTGAAACGAACAGAGACGATGGAACTAGGTCGTCAACGACCACTGGTATACTTTATCCGAAACCAGTGTTGTTCGACTATAGCCGTTTAGAAACGGCAGCTAAGTTTGGCTGAGTGTTGCCTCATGGTAATCAGCCGGAAAAGTGCCTCGCAGCGATTCCAGTTCCAATCGCTTCATTTTTTTATAAAGCGTTGTGCGATTAATTCCCAGGATATCGGCAGTCAGGTTGCGATTCCAGTTGTTGCTCTCTAGAACTTCCAAGATAATTTGACGTTCGGGTGCCTCAAGAGCTTCCTTCAGCGTGCGGCCGGCCACCGGTCGTGCCGAGAGGGGCGCCTCAGCCGCCAGGTCGGCAGGCAGATCGTCGACCGTAATCGTATTTCCCTTTCCCAGCAAAACGGCCCGTTCCACGACATTTTGTAATTCACGTACATTTCCCGGCCAACGATAACGCTGCAACGCTGCAATTGTATCGTCAGAGAAATTATTGACTTGTCTCCCAGCATTGTCACAGACCGAACTCAAAAAATGTCGGGCCAGCAGTGGGATATCCATAATTCGATCTCGCAGTACCGGCAACTCGATATTGATGACGTTGACCCGGTAGTAGAGATCTTGACGGAAGCGACCGTCTGCAACCAAGGTTGAGAGATTTTCGTTAGTCGCCAGGATAACGCGTGTATCCGCCTTGTGTGTCGTTGTTCCTCCAACCTCTTCAAATTCAAAATCTTGTAGAACACGTAAGAGCTTGACCTGCATATTGGGTGATGCGGTGCCAAGCTCGTCCAGAAAAATCGTTCCTCCCTCAGCCTGTCTAAATTTTCCGTTTTTATTACCCAAGGCGCCGGTAAATGCGCCCGCAACGTGGCCGAACAGTTCACTTTCTAAAAGTGTTTCCGGCAGGGCTCCACAGGCAACTTCTACAAATGGCTTGTCTCGTCGCCCGCTACGACGGTGAATCGCTCGAGCGACCATTGATTTACCAGTACCACTTTCACCTGTAATTAAAACCGTCGCCTTCGTGTCAGCAACACTGTCGACCATGTCAAAAATGCGCTGCATACGATGATCATGACCGACGATGTTTTCAATGCCGAACCTCAAGTCGAGTTGTGCTTTAAGTTGCTTGTTTTCTTCAATGACACCGCGTTGGGACAATGCGCGATCAATTGCCATTTCCAATTCTTCATCGATCAATGGCTTGGTCAGGAGGTCAAAGGCGCCGGCTCGAATTGCATCGATGGCAAGATCGACAGTCCCATACCCGGTCATCAAGATGACGGTTGTCTGCGGATGACATTTACGGCAGTGTTCCAAAACGTCAAAACCGTCACCATCCTGTAACCGGATATCACTAAGGATCAAGTCAAAATGAGCTTTATCTGTTAAATGACGGGCATCCTCGGCGCTCGTTGCCGTATCAACATTAAAGGACTGATCACGGAGCCAGCTCGCCATTGACTCTAAAACATGACAGTCGTCGTCCACGATTAGCAAAGAGGCCTTTTTCGTCATGAGAATTACCTAACCTGTTGCGTTCTGCGTTTGTAATTTAGTTGTCGGGTGCCGTTGGATTCGCCAGTCGACGAACGAAGGAGTGATGCCAACTATCTACGTCATTAGTTGCCAATGGTCAACGCGCTGCAATTTGCCGACACCGATGTCTTGCGGATCTCCGCAAATTAACGGTCTCGCAGACCTTATTCCCTGCAAAATCAAACGATTCGGTATAGATTAAGAATAGTCCCTCTGGGGGATAACGACACTCCATTGGGACGGGAAAAACTATTTTCGGTAGTTTTTTCAGCATTTCATCCAGCACATCTGCCGCTTTTCAAACCGATTCGTTCACAGGCAATTCGATTCCATTTGCTTTTGTGATTTGGCGAGATTTATTTTTGTCAGGAGTTTTCCATGCCCATTCGTCTCATGCTTGTCGATGACCAAGAAGTTGTCCGTCGTGGCCTCTGTTCGCTATTAGCCGGCAGCCAGATTGAAATCGTAGGGCAAGCATCAAGTCAAGATGAGGCGATCCAAAAAGTTGTGGAATTACGTCCTGACGTTGTGATGATGGAATTTCGTATGCGCGAGGGAGACGGTTTAATTGCGATTCGTGATTTTTATGAACAGTGTAAAGAAACACGGGTCATTATCTTCTCGACTCACGATAATCCCACTTATGTAGCCCGCTCGGTAGCCCTGGGTGCAGCCGAATACTTGTTAAAGGGCACAGCGCCAAATACCATCGTGCATGTAATCGGGGAAGTGGCCGAGGGGCATGGCCCGTCAAGCGACGGATTGATGTTCCATATCAAGGAAAAAATGCATCAAGGTAGTAATGGCCAACAAATTGGTGTTTCGCTCACCAATCGTGAGCATCAAGTGTTACGTCATTTAGCATTAGGATTGAGTAATCGTGAAATCGGCATGTCGCTCGGAATTAGTGTCGAAACGGTTAAGGAGCATGTGCAAAACATACTTCGCAAGCTCAAAATGAGCGACCGTACACAGGCTGCCGTATGGGCTGTCCGGCGGAGATTTGTTTAGATGGACCTCGTCGCCGTAGGATTATCGATGTGCCCGTGCTCGAGGATGAGCCTTTTCGTAGATGGCTTTCAATCCGGCAGTGCTCACATGGGTGTAGATTTGAGTCGTAACAAGACTTTTGTGTCCCAGTAGCTCCTGGACGCTTCGGATGTCAGCACCTCGGTCAAGTAAGTGGGTAGCAAAACTATGCCTCAGTGAGTGAGGTGTTGTTCTTAGATCAAGCCCAGCGGCTTTAAGGTGTTTTTCCAGCATACGAGCGACACTTCGCGTTGTAATTCGACGTCCAAATTTATTGACGAACACGGGTGCGTCGAGGCCGGAGACTTCATCGGAGGCCAATTTTCGCTGGGGAAACCATTTCCGGAGTGCTTTGCGAGCATACGATCCCAGGGGTGCCAGACGTTCGCGTCGACCTTTTCCGCGAACCCGAACTAATTCGTCGTTCAGGTCCAAGTCACCGTCGTTGATGGCAACCGTTTCACTGATTCGTAGGCCTGCCGAATACATTGTTTCTAAGATTGCTCGGTCACGCAGACCTAGAGCATCGGTTGGGGGGGGAGCTGAGAGAAGTTTGGCTAGTTCAGCGGTGGAAAGGAAGTGTGGAAGTTTTCGGTCCGGTCGTGGGTTGCGCAGCGGTTTGGCAGGGTTGGCCTTGACCAGTCCTTCGCGTTGGGCATAGCGAAAGAAGCTTCGTGATGAAGCCAAACGTCGTGAAATACTGGCACGAGCATATCCCGCTTCTTGCAATGCCGCAACATAGTCACGCAGATCAAAGGTCGTAACGTCAGCTACGCGCGAGGGAGTGCCGTCTTCAGCCGAGAGAAAGTCCGTCAATGACAGCAAGTCTTCTCGGTAGCTTTTGACAGTTAAATCAGAAGCATTTCGCTCTGTCTGCAGGTAACGTAAAAAACGTTCGAGAGTCACATTCATCATGACGAAGGGATTTCAACAAGGTGCTTTAGAATGATCTTGGGATAGTTCAAGATGACAGTGAAACACGAAAAAGGAATGAAGGCAAGATTTCGAGATGGCTGGACTTTCATGATTGCAAAACCACCACAACGCTCAGAAAGTAGGATGCTGGCCAACGGGCACTATCACTGCAATCGTCCAACGAAGAATCTTGTCAATTCCGGTCTGTTTTTCGCGTCGCTCTCTCTTTTATAGAGAGACAACGATGCACAAGTCACTTGCAGATTTCTCTAAAGCGTCTATTCTCCCAACCTGGCGATGGCCCTCACCAGCAACCAGATTTTGAACCGGCTCCTAGATTTTGAACGACCTTGTGTTTTTAATACAACTCGTCGACGTCAAAGTTGTCTAGATTGTCGGTCGCCTGTGGCAATGTGAATCGTGAATCCGCTTCTTCTTGTTGATTCTCCCGAATTTTCTGGCTCAACACGGCTGCATCGTACCAGGTGAAGCTCAGGTCGGGGTTGGAGGCGTACCGTCCAAGAAGGCGCAACGTTTCAGCTCGATTCGAGTCGCTGTATAGAAAGACATACCGCTCTTCACCTTTAACTAATGCCAATACATTGATGTCTTGACTCACGACCCGAGGTCTCCTTCAAGGGCAATGTACAGCGGGAATGAAAAGCACGGTGCGGGGTAAATAGTGGGGTGGGATTTCGAGTGACTAATGGTCCTATCGGCCGATGAGCCACCGCTACACCACTCCTGTTTGGCTTGCTCCACCTCGCACTGCTAGCGTTTCATAAATATGCACGTAACGTGCAGAGGTAAATAAAGTCGTTACTACGTTGGAGATACGTTTGCCAGTCGTGGAAACAATCGTGTTGTTGGGGAAGGCAGAAATAATTAGCTAAAGCCGCAGTAGAATTTGGAGAGGGATTCACGTGGGCAATTTTGAGAATGAGAGTGCAACCGGTAACAAGCGGAGGTCCGATAATGCCAATGGAGCACCCTCGTGCTTGATTGCCACGGCCCTCCAGGATCCAGGTGAACATCAGTACCAGCAGTGATGGATTATTTCACTGGCGATGTCTTGCTAAGCAGTAAAGTTGCTGCGCTTTCTCCACTCTTCTTGACTGTTGTGCGTTGACGCCTAATGGGGGCTCATCTAATATGCGTTTAGCTCAAACCGAGGGGAGCTGCTGATTATGATGCTATTTCACCAGCAACGTTGTTGTCGCTATCACCTCTGGAAATGCAAGCTTGTGCCATCAATGTGGATGGATCACGCTGCCTTCACTTCTGTTAATGGGGCCGATGTTTCGTTGCCACTGAGACAATTTCTGGCCTTCTGGGTACTGTTAGCTTTCTTGCTGCCGTCGATATCGGTGTTTGCTGCTGAAGATGATGCGCCGAAGGTCGTTGTCCCGCCTTCCAAGGAGGTTTCTTTAGAAACAAAAGATGGTGTGGTGATCAAGTGTACCTATTATGGTGGAGCAAGGGGTGAGGATATCGATTCGAAGGCAACCGTACCGGTAATTTTGCTGCACGGTTGGCAGGGAAATCGAATCGAA
>Ga0310125_10000249_pt1 | contig 24389 bp, 16 predicted proteins | sample CB11b_Tmax_Bot8__FD_203508 | JGI IMG/M metagenome (GOLD analysis project Ga0310125, IMG submission 203508) | Marine microbial communities from Western Arctic Ocean, Canada - CB11b_Tmax_Bot8 | ecosystem: Environmental > Aquatic > Marine > Oceanic | place: Canada: Western Arctic Ocean | collected... | reverse complement strand
TGACCTGGAGCCTCTTGGTGTCTCCCTCCAGCTTCATCACATCTGCCGGCGTCTACCTGCCCGGAGACCCGGTCGGAAACGACGAGATGGAAGACGTGCTGGGTCGAATCGCCGGCAAGGACTCGCGAGCCCGCGAACGGGTCTTGAACCAAAACGGGATCCAATCGCGGCACTACGCGATCGACCGGTCCGGACGGTCAACGATTTCCAACTCGGGAATGGCGGCCGAGGCCGTTCGCACGGCGGTGTCCCGCAGCCAATCGAGCCTGGATGACCTCGATATTCTGGTCGCTGCCACCTCGCAGGGCGACATCCCACTGCCGGGCTTTGCCAGCATGGTGCACGGCGAATTGGAGATGCCGCCCTGCGAGATCGCCACGGTACACGGGATTTGTGCCAGCGGCGTGGTGGCCCTGCGACACGTCGCCGCGTTGATTGAATCGGGAGCGGTCTCGACGGGTGTCTGCGTGGCCAGCGAACTGCCCAGCCGACTGCTGAAGGCCAGTCGTTTCGAGGCCCAGGGGTATGGCACCGACAAGCGACTTCCATTCGAAACCGAGTTTCTCCGCTGGATGCTCTCCGACGGCGCCGGCGCCTTCCTGATGCAGGATCACCCTGCCGAACGCGGCCTGTCACTGAAGCTCGACTGGATCAAGCTCAAGTCCTACGCCAGCCAGTTCCCCCCGTGCATGTACGTGGGGGTCAAGGAGGAAGTGGCGGCCTCGCAGGTCACCGGCTGGCTCGACTATCCCGACTTCGATTCGGCGACCGCGGCCGGAGCCATCAATCTCAGGCAGAACATCGGCATGCTCGAGGACGTGGTCAAGCTGGCCGTCGATGGCACTTTCGAACTCATCGACGACGGACGACTCGATCCCAAGCAGATCGACTGGTGGGTTACTCACTACTCGTCACACATCTTCCGCGACCAGGCCTACGAGTTGTTCTGCCGAGGCGGACTCCGAGTCCCGCTCGATCGCGTGTTCACCAACCTCTACACCAAGGGCAACGTCGGATCGGCCTCGCCATACCTGATGGTCGAAGAACTCCTCTACAGCGGACAACTGGAACCCGGGCAGAAGATCTTCTCGATTGTCCCCGAGAGTGGTCGGTTCCTGTTCGGGTACATGCAGTTCACCGTCTGCGGCACTCCGGACGATGCCACGACCCCTCAGGCGGTACCGACGGCGATCGAGAGCAACATCAATCCTCCTGACATCAAGACCAGTGGTTCAGAGATCGAAGAAGGCCTCGTGCGGCAATTGGCTCGGGTCTGGATCGACTTCGAGACCCGGCTGAACAACGTGCCGATCGTCAAGAAGATCCGCGAGGGCCGATTGACCCGAGCCGACTACCGTGAATTGCTCTTCAATCTCCGCCAACAGGTCATCGATGGATCCCGCTGGATCTCGCGTGCGGCTTCGAACCTGACCACCGAGAACTTCCCGATCCGCTCGGCCTTTATCGGGCACTCCAGCGACGAGCATCGTGACTTTGAGATGATTGAACGAGACTACGAATCGATGGGCGGCCAGGTCGAGGACATCCGTTCGGGGACCAAGAACGTCGGCTCCACCGCCCTCTCGGAGTTCATCCTTGGCCGTGCCAGCCGCGAGAATCCATTCGATCTGATTGGTGCGATGTTCATTATCGAGGGCTTGGGTCGGCGGGTGGCCAGCCGCTGGGCCATGATGATCCGGGACCAGCTCGAACTCGACGAAAACCAGGTCTCGTTCCTGATGTACCATTCCGAGAGCGACGACATTCACTTCGAGCGATTGGACCAGGCGGTCCAATCGGGGATACTGACACCCGAGGTGGTCGACGAAGTGGTCAAAACCGCCAAGGTCACGGCGCGGCTCTACCGGCTGCAGCTGGAAGAACTGGGGAATTTCTGACGATGGGCCGATCGCAGGCGATCCAGGATCTTAATGACACCCGGCATGATCCTCGGGATCCCGATCCGTGGTACGCGTTGTACGTCGATTCGAGTATTCCACTCGCCGACGACGCCAAGGCGGCGTTTCTGCGCGACGTCGCCTCACGGTCACGCCAGTTCCTGCTCCCCTTCGTCCGCCCCCTTTCGCGACTGATGATGATCCTCCTGTCCATCCCCAAGACCCTCGCGCCGCGCTCGGCCGCCTGCGGGTTTCTGCACCGGTTGATCTACTGGGGCATGCGGGGCTTCGTGTCGCCACCGGCCAACTGGCTGATCATGCGGCACTTTCAGATTGCCACCGAGGTCCTCGAGTTTGTCGCCGCCAATACCAAGGGCGTCGAGATGGAATTGGACGGGCTGCGGCCCGAGAAACTGGCCGATCTCAAGGACAACGTGTTCCTGCAACACGACCTCAACGTCTACAACTTCATCATCGACATCAATCGCCAGCTCAACGAGCAGGGACTCGATCTCGAACCTGTCGACGAACTCGATTTCAGCTGCATTACCGATGGCGAGTTCCCAATCGAGGAGATGCCCGGCGGCTGGTTCAATTTCATCGATCTCGAATCGGCCATCGAACTCTACACGCCGATGTACCAGTTGCTGCTGACCGACAGTGACTTCTGGCGAGCCTGCAATTCGCTGCAGCTGGACGAGACGATTTCGATCTATGCCACTCAACTGGTCGGCGAGCACAAGTTCCTGGGACTGGTCAACAACCGCCACCCGATCGTCCCCGAGTCGGTACTGGGGGCCGCCCATCGACTGATGCTGCACGGGCTGGCCGTCGAGTCGCTGCACGCGTACCTGGTCGCACTGAAACGCCGCTCAAACCAGGTGGCCGCGATCGCTCCTACGCCTGGCGACGCTGGTAGCGCCAGCAGCGAATGAGCTCTTCGGTGTAGGGGATCACCGCCACCACCAGCATCAGCGTCGCATACCACCATACGTAGACGGCAGTTCCCAGAGGTTCGGCACGCCATTCCAGACTCAGTTCCCCCGACCACTGGAATGTGATCGTACGGATGAACTGGTCCCAGTTCCGACAGGCAATCAGCGTCAGCAGGTAGAAGGGAATCGTCGCCATGTAGGTGTGCAGGTGCTGCTCCCAGATCGTCACCTTCCGCGACTCGTCGGCCAGGACGACGTCATTGTGAGCGGTCCATTCGTGGGTGACGAAGCAGACAAAGCAGACCAACAGCACCAGCACGTTCATCTCGAAGAAGATCCCCAGCCAAAGCGGAATACCCACCTGGAATCCCATCACGGCATGATAGACCGATTCTCGAAAACCCGAGGTTTCCTCGATCTTTGTCAGCCGATGGCAGACATAATCGAGCGAGCCGCAGATGACCCACATCGGCAGCAGGACAAACTGGATCAGGCCCAGCGTGAGAGTATCGACGGAGGGTTCGGTCATGATCTGGACTCGCTACGTGGGGCAACGGACCTGCCCGGACCTCGATTGCACGTGATTCCTTTAATGGATGCAACTCGTTGACTGACACCTTCCCGCCGTACGACTCGAGGCTTCCGACTCGAACCCGCTACGTGGTGATCACGGCCATCTGCATGGCGGCCGTCGTGGCCTACATGGGCCGCTACTGCCTGGGGGTAGCATCGGAGTCGGTTCAGGCCGACCTGGGGATCGGCATCGGGCAGATGGCATGGGTGATGAGCGCCTTCTTCTGGGCCTACGCCCTGGCCTAGGTCCCGGCTGGCTGGCTGGCTCATCGATTCGGCACCCGCCTGACACTGGCCTGCTACGCCACCGCGTGGTCGGTTCTGTGTGCCGGGTTCTACCTGGTCGGCGACATCTGGGCGCTGCTGGCACTGCAGGCCGGATTCGGCTTGGCCCAGGCCGGCATCTTCCCCTGCTCGGCCGGGATGATCCGCCACTGGATGCCCTCGACTCACTGGGCCCTGTCGGTGGGGCTGATGGGTGGCTTCATGTCGATCGGCGGAGCCGTCGGCTCGGCGATCACAGGGTATGCGATCGAAGGCGTCTCGACCTCGTGGCTCTCCACCCCGCCGGTCTCCTGGCGATGGGTCTTCGTCGGGTTCTCGATCCCCGGATTCGTGTTCGCCGCGTGGTTCTACAGCTGGTACCGGGACCGCCCCGAGATGCATTCGAAGGTCAACCAGGCCGAGCGTGACTTGATCCGCTCATCGAGTCCCCAACAGTCTCGTGCTCCGTCGGGGACCAGCTGGCTGCTGGTCGCCGGTCAGCCGGCAATGCTGTTGCTGTACGGCCAGCAGTTCTGCCGTGCCGCCGGCTACATCTTCTTTCCCACCTGGTTCCCCGAGTACCTCCGCCAGACGCGTGGTGTTTCGACCGGCGAGAGCGGCCTGCTGACGGCATTGCCGTTGCTGGCGGTGGTGGCCGGCAGCATGCTGGGCGGGGCACTGGTGGATTGGCTGTGGCGTCGGACCGGCAGCCTGCGGATCAGCCGGCAATATACCGCCGTGGCGGCATTGGCCGCGTGTGCCGCCTGCATCGGGGCCGCCTACTTCGTGTCGAATGTCTACGGAGCCGTCTGCCTGATCTCGATGGGCACCTTCTGCGGCACCCTGGCCGGACCACCGGCCAGTGCCACCACGATCGACAAGGCGGGTGACCACACCGAGCAGATCTACGGCATGATGAACATGACCGGCAACCTGGGTGCCGCGGCCTGCCCATTGGCGATCGGGTTCCTGGTCGAGGAGACCGGGAACTGGAACCTGGTGCTGCTGGTCTTCGTCGGCATCTACGCCACGGCGGCACTTTGCTGGGTGTTCCTCGATCCGCGAGGACAGGTGGCAACCGAACAACATGTTGCCTAGTCTGGATATTGAGTTGAAATGACCGTGGCGTGCGGGAAGGGGTTGTGCCCCGTCCGCCAATTGCGGAGCGGCGTCTGACCCCGGGAGAAACTCATGCGAATCATCCTCGCGACAGCCGCCACCCTGCTCTTGCTCTCGGCCCTGCTGAGTGCAGGTGAATACAACCCGGTCCGCGAGATCGGCGACGCCGCCCCGGCGTGGACCAAGCTCCCGGGCACCGACGGCAAGACCCACTCGTTGTCCGATCTCAAGGACAAGGCCGCCGTCGTGGTCGTCTTCACCTGCAACAGTTGCCCCTACGCGGTCGACTACGAGGACCGGCTGATCGCCTTCCACAAGAAGTTCGCGTCAAGAAACGTCGCCCTGGTCGCGATCAACGTCAACAAGGTTCCCGAGGACGCTCTGCCGGCCATGAAGAAGAAGGCCAAGCAGAAGGCCTTCCCCTTTGTGTACCTCTTTGACAAATCTCAGAAGATTGCCAAGGACTACGGCGCATTTTTCACTCCCGAGTTCTTTGTGCTCAACAAGCAGCGGAAGATCACCTACATGGGATCGATGGACAATAATCCTGATGTGAAGAAGGTCTCCAAGCGCTATCTCAACGACGCCGTCGAGGCGACACTCGCCGGCAAGAAGGTTGCAACCGACGAGACGGTTCCCTTCGGCTGCAAGGTCCGCTTCGAGCGTAAGCGTCGAAAACGCAAGAAGACCAAGAAGAAGTGACAACGTGCTCCGACAACTGCCGCTTGCCTGCCTGGTCCTGATCGCAGCAACTGCCCCGGCCACCGCCCGGGCGGCGCGTCCCAACCTGCTGTTGATCATCGCCGACGACTGCACCTTCCGTGACATCGGCTGCTACGGCGGCCAGGCGCATACGCCTCATCTCGATCGCCTGGCCACCCAGGGAATGCGGCTGACTCGCTGCTTCCAGGCCGCCCCGATGTGCTCGCCCACGCGACACAATATCTACACCGGCCTCTACCCGGTCAAAAGCGGTGCCTACCCCAACCACGCCTTCGCGAAACCGGGGACCCGCAGTGTCGTGCATTACCTGAAACCGCACGGCTACCGGGTTGCGCTCTCGGGAAAAACACACATCGCACCCCGTGCGGTCTTTCGCTTCGATTACTCGGGCAAGAAAAATCCGGACTTCCAGGCCATCGACACGTTGATGGCCCAGAGCAAGTCCCGCGGGACTCCCTTCTGCCTGTTCGCCTGTTCCAACGAACCACACTCACCGTGGAACAAGGGTGATCGCTCACGATACGACCCCGCAAAAGTGAAACTGCCGTCCTACTTCGTCGACACACCCGAGACCCGCAAGCAGATGGTGGCCTACCTGGCCGAGATTACCTATTTCGACGGCCAGGTTGGCCGTTGCCTGGAACTGCTCGAGAAGCACGGGCTGGCCGAAAACACCCTGGTCATGGTCCTCAGTGAGCAGGGGTCGAGTTTTCCCTTCGGCAAGTGGACCTGCTACGACACCGGGTTGCAGAGCGCATGCATCGCCCGTTGGCCCGGCCAGATCAAGCCCGCGACGACCAGTGACGCGATGATCGAGTATGTCGATATCCTGCCGACGTTCCTGGACGTCGCCGGAGTCGCCGCTGGGAAGGAACTCGACGGACGCAGCTTTCTCCCGGTGCTGCGAGGACAACGCAACTCGCACAAGCAATTCGTCTTCGGCCTGATGACCACCCGCGGCATCATCAACGGTTCGGCCCACTTCGGAATCCGCAGCGTCCGCTCGAGCCGCTACAAGTACATCCTCAACCTGACTCCTGATGTCCCCTTCCGCAACGTCTGCATGAAATCGTCGATCTTCCGGTCGTGGGAAGCCAGGGCTCGCGAGGGTGACGCGGATGCTCGCGAGAAGGTCAGGCGCTACCGGCGGCGTCCGGCCGAGGAACTCTATGACATCACGGCCGATCCCCTCGAGTGGCAGAACCTGGCCGGTGATCCGAAGTTGGCCGAGATCAAGTCGCGGCTGAAGACCCAACTGGAACGCTGGATGCAGGCCCAGGGCGACCGGGGTCAGCCAACGGAACTGGAAGCACTCGAGCACCAGGCCCGACGGCGGAACAAGAACCAGCAGAAGAAGAAGCCGGGCACGACCTAGCCGAGGTGCTTCTTGACGAAGGCCAATGCCGCCTTGTAGGCGTCGTCGATCGCCTGCGGATCGCCTCCCCCCAGGCCGTGCTCACCGTTCTCGATCGACACCAGCCGGTGCTCGACACCGTGCTTCTTGAACTGCTGTTGCATCATCACCGACTGCTCGTACGGCACATCGGTGTCGGCGGTGCCGTGGATCAGCAGCGTCGGCGGGTACTTCCGGGTGACGTTTTTGACGGGCATGTACGGGTTGAACTTTTTCGCTTGGGTGTGAGGATCCCAGCCCGAGACTTCCAGCGGCCAGCGGCCTGTCTGGCGGCACCAGTTGTAGAAGACGCCTCCATTGCCCTTGCGGAGCCGCGAGTCGGAGACGGGTGGCCCGGAGACCTGCTTGCGGGCGTGCTCCTCGGTGTACTTCACCCGGTTGTGTCTCTTGTGCGGACTCGGCTTGCTGTACCAGTCTCCAACCAGGTCACCGTATCCCCAGAACGGCACCAGGCACGCCGGCCTCGGTTTCACTCGATACCCCGTCGCCAGCGTCAGGTAGCCACCCGCCGAACCACCCAGCACGGCGATCTTCGACGCGTCGACCTTCAAACGACCCTCGCGGTCGCGCAACCACTCAAACGCGTCCTCGACGTCCTCGATGATCTTCTGCATGGGTGTTTCAGGAGCCAGCCGGTAGTCGATCGAAGCCAAGGCGTATCCGGCTGCGAGCAGGTCGTTCTTGACACGGCCACTGATGCCGGCCCGGTGCCCGTTGATCAGGGCTCCTCCATGGATCCAGACGGCCAGGCGGGGCTTCTTGTCGGTATCGGGACGGTGCAGGTCGAGCTTGATCGGCAGCCGTTTGACGGTCTTGTAGGTGTGGGTCGTCACGCTAATCTTCCGAGACGGTGCAGCCAGTGACATCGAACCCGACACGGCACTCGCCGTGGCGGCCAACAGGAACCCCCGCCGGTCAACAACCAGCCTCTTCTCGACATTCATCGTCGCCCCCCAATCGATCGCAACCTACTTGGCACCGATGCAGTACAGGAACCGATCCGACCGCAGGTACATCCGGTTCCCCGCGACCGCCGGGCTACCGCTGAAGTCGCTGGTGTCGGAGAGCCGGTTGCGGCCCACGACCGTCAGCGACGTGTTGGCGTTGAAGACGTGTGTGCCTCCAAAACGGCTGACGGCGACCATTTTGTCGCCGAGCAGCAGCATCGAGGAGTAGAACTGCCCACCGATCCGCTTGCGAGTCACTTCCTCGCCAGTCTTGCCGTCGACAACAAACCCGATGCCCTGGTCGTTGACCCAGTAGAGATGTCCCTTGTGGTAGACCGGGGACGAGACATAGGAGCCACCGGTCTTGGACCACACCACGTGCGTCTTGGTGACGTCTTCGCTGCCGCCCAGCCGGATCGCAGCGCGGCCACCGGGCGACCGTCCCCCAATCACGTAGGCAATGCCCTCGTTGACCACCACCGTCGGAACCGCATTCGTGTCCACCTCGGTCTCGGCGTACCACTTCAGCGTCCCGGTCATCGGATCCATGCCCCACGTTTCGAACGTCACCGAGAGCACCAGTTCGTCAACACCCTTGGCGTTCTTGGCGATCACCGGGGTCGAATACGTACGATTCAGGCTCGAGGCCTCGGTCTTCCACACCGGCTTGCCGGTCTTGGCCTCGAAGGCCCGGATCGACTCGCTCTCGGCACCAGCCGTCACGATCAGCAGGTTCTTGTAGAGAATCGGGCTCGAGGCCGACCCGAACCGCGAAGCGCTCTCGGAGCCGACATCCTGTCGCCAGAGTTGCTTGCCGGCGAGATCGAAGGCCATCACCCCGGTGTTGCCCAGCAACACGTAGATTCGCTCGCCATCGCTGGTCGGGGTATGCGAGGCAAACCCATGAGCGGCACCGAACGACGCAGACGCTCGCTCACGAGCCTGTGACGCGATGTCCTTTTTCCAGAGCAGCTTGCCGGTGTTGCGGTCGACACAGACAAGGTGCCGCTTCAGGCCCGACAGGTTCCCGGTACCACCCGAGTAACACGTCACCAGTACCCGCTCACCCACCACGATCGGGCTCGAAAAGCCCTTGCCCGGCAAGGCGACCTTCCAGGCCAGGTTCTTCGTGTCGCTCCACGCCAGGGGGATTCCCGTCCCGGCCGAGATGCCCGTGGCACCGCTGCCGCGGAACCCGGCCCAGTCGGCGGCGATGGAGGGGGATGGCAGAGCCAGGGATGTTGCCAGGACTGCAAGTGGCATCAGTCGACGGAATGTCATTTCGGAGCTCCTGGTAGGTCATGCCGAGCATGACATCTCGAAAAGGGCTGATCATCTTGCCGGCACCCGTCAGGCACCCGTCAGGCGCCCGCCGCAGGCAGGACCTACAACCCCGCTGCGTCAGCAGGGTTTCGAACAATCTGCGGCAGCAGTCTAGAGCACAAAGGGTTCGGGTGTACGAATCGTAAACGCCTTTCGGACGTACTCGGGGACGTGCCAGTGAGCGACCAGTCCGATCGGGAAATGAGCGGTATCGCCGGGTCCGAGATTGTGGACGGCGCCACCCTCTTCGGTGATCGTTACCTCGCCCTCGAGCACGTGGACGAACTCGTCCCAGCCGAATTCCCAGCGGAACTTGCCCGCCGTGCAGCTCCAGAGACCGCTCGAGAGCAGCTTGTCGGCCGATTGAACCAGCACGGTGCCCTTGGCCACCGGCGTGCCCTCCTGGATCCAGGACGGTTCGATCGGCATGTCGGGCAGTTCATCGGTGACGGCCGGAGCGGATTGAATGGCAAGGTCGGTCATGAGTGATTGCCTCTGGAGGGGCTGGTGGGCGAGAATCCGCAGTTACACCTTCTGTGCTCCGGGCCGGCCCGACTCGACGACGTAGCTGTGCCGGGTGATCAACTTGCCTCCCGGCTTCAGCACGTCGTCGATCACCTGGAAGTCGCTGGTCCACTGCTTGGGCGTGACCCGACACCTGACGTAGCCCCGTTCGGCGTTCTGCAACTTGACCCAGGGATTCTCGGCGATCATCGCATCGGTGTAAGACAGTTTCTGGCTGCCGTTGCCACCGGAACTGATCGACGTGCAGACGAACTCGGTGCCGACGACGGTCTTGTCGTGCCTGGCATAATCCAGCGGCAGGTCGCAGACCCAGTTGCTGTGAATGTCGCCGGTCAGCACCACCGGGTTGGGCACCTTCAGGTCGGCCAGTGTCTGCATCACGCGTTGTCGGCAGACCTCGTACCCGGCCCACTTGTCCATCGGGAACCCCTCAGCCGGACCCGGCAGCCGATCGACTCGAGCCATCAGCACCTGCTGGGCCATCACGTTCCACTCGGCCTTCGATTCCAGCCACACCCGTCTCAGCCACGCCTCCTGCCTGCCGCCGAGGATGGTGGCGTTGGGGTTGAGTGCTTCGCCGACGAGCGGTTTCAGTCCGTTGCCATTGGCCTGGGGCGTGCGGTGCTGTCGCGTGTCGAGGATCACGAAATCGGCCAGTCGCCCATAGCGGACCCGGCGGTACAACTGCATGAACGGTCCGGCGGGGATCGAAGAGCGTCTCAGCGGCAGGTGCTCGTAGTAGGCCTGGTAGGCGTTGGCCCGCCGCTTCATGAACGCCGCCGCCGACACGCCGGGCTGCTCGGAATGGAACGTGGCGTAGTCGTTGTCGACCTCGTGATCGTCCCAGGTCACCAGCCAGGGGCAGTGGGCATGAGCAGCCTGCAGCAGGGGGTCGGACTGGTACTGGCCGTAGCGGTTGCGGTAGTGCTCCAGCGAAGTGATCTCCGGCCCGGTGTGCTTGCGGACCTTCCCGTCGATCCCCTTGTACTCGTAGATGTAGTCGCCGAGGTGCACGACCAGGTCGAGCTTTTCCCGGGCCATGTGTTCAAAGCCTGTGAACAACCCGTGCTCGTAGTGCTGGCAACTGACGAAGGCGAAGTTCAGTTCCTTGGGTAAAGCCAGGTTCCGCGGCGTGGTCCGAGCCCGGCCGATCCGGCTTTGCGCATCTCCGGCGGTGAATCGGTACCAGTACCAGTGATCCGGCTCCAGCCCACGCACTTCGACATGAACACTGTGACCCAGTTGCGGCGTGGCCACGGTCCGCCCCCGTTTCACCACCGTCTTCATCGCCTCGTCGTCGGCAATCTCGTAGCGGACCTCGACGTTGCCGGCCGGCATGCCCCCACCCTCGGTGGGGCGGGGAGCCAGGCGGGCCTGGATTACGAAACCATCCGGGGCCGGATCGCCGCTGGTGACTCCCAGCGAAAATGGATCGTCGGCGAAGGCCAGGCGTCGGCGGACCACGCCACGGACCTGGCTGCCGATCACGGGCAACGCGGTGATGGAGACCGCGGCCTTCAGGAACTCACGACGGTGGGAATCGGTTTCCGCATGCGTCCGACGCCGCATGGCTCTCTCCAGCAATCGGTGTCAGTTGTTGCCGGTGCATCGTATCCACCCGTGTCCGGCTGGGCCAACAGACCGGCACCGGAAGAGGTTGGATCGGGACAGTGTCCTGAATTCAACGGCAGAATCGCTCGAGTACGTTGCGGGTGATCTTCGAGATGTTCTCGTCAACCGGCAGGGCACAGGGGTAGCTGATCGAACCGACGCTGAAGACCTCGCCGCCACTCCCGGTCTCGTGGTGAACCATGTCGGCACCGCCCTCGTCGGGATTGAGCCCCTTGGCCAGTAACCGCGTCCCCGGCGGAGAACTCGGCGACATCTTGTCGGTCTCGTGGCCCGACGCCCCGCCGGGACAACGCATGTGCAGGCATCGCTCGCCGAAGATGTCGCCGTCGGCGAGTCCCGTGCCGTCGAAGATCCAGTGCGAGGTGTCAACGGCCCGGTAGGGGGCCCCGGTCATGATGCCCTCCTCGGTGCAACGCACCCCCAGCAGGTTGGCCTCCGATTCGTAGTACACGTCCAACCGACTCTCCTTGCCGATCTTGGCCATGTCGCTGGAACTGCCACCCTCGGCACTGTTGCGGACCGTGATCGTCGACTCGTCCAGGAACTCGACCGCGCAGTTCAAACCGTTGCCACCCAGGTACATCAACCTGCCGCCCCGCTCGAAAACCCACTCCTTCAAACGGAAGTACATCTCCTGCGACCAGTATTCCGGATGCGCACTGATGACGAGGACCTTGTAGGCATCGAGGTCCAACTGGCCGAAGTGGAATTGGGTTTCGGCGTAGAGGTCGTACCCGAACCCCTCGCGCTCCAGCCAACCGAACAACCGCCACTCGGCCGGCAGCGTGTGACATTCGGCTCGGCCCTCCAGCGGATCGTCGATCCGCGTCCCCTCGGGAACGTGGTTGAACAACTCGGGCCGATCGAACGACAGCGGGGCGTAGTCCTCGACCGAGAAGTGCATGTGCAGGTCGCTGGTGTAGCGATGCAGATCCTGCCGGGCATTGACGGTCGGCGCCGGGGGGAGCTCCTGCGGATGAATGTAGTTACTGCGACCGCCGAAGTTGTTGTAACAGTTCCAGTTGATATTGGCCGCCAGCACCGCGATGTCGTGCTCGGGCTGGGACGGTGCCACGATCCACGGGAAGCTGAAAAACTCGCCGGAGACAGAACGAGCGTGGAGGTAATACAGGCCCGAACGTTCCGGGCCAACCAGGTACTGCCGGTGGTGCGGGTTGTTGCTGTAGCCCTGATCGTTGAAACGGATGCCCGTCCGGGTGTAGTCCCCGTCGGGTGTCACCTGCGTGGTGGCCAACGGGCCATGTTCGTCGTACCAGCCCACGGTGCGGACCGGTTGCTTGTCCCAACCGTAGCGAAACAGGTCGAGCCGATATGCCTCGGTTGCATGCACCCGGTACTCGGATTTTTCACCCGATCGCACACACTTGGGCCACATGTACCCGACCAGCGTGTTGCTGAGCAGCCGGAACTGCACCGGCCCGTCGACCGGCACGGTGACCGAGGTCCGCTTGGCCGAGAACCCGTCACGACGAAGCGTGACTCGGTATTCCCCCGTCGGCAGATCCACTCTCACCGAACCGTCGGCCAACGAACGAACCTGCAACGGTTCGTCATCGGCTCTCTCGAACAGAACCGCCACATCATGCAACGCGATGAAGCGTTCATCACTGACATATCCAATCAACATTATTTCCGGGATCCTCGAACGTGACTCGTCGCAAACCAGGCAGCGCTTATCGCAATCTGTGAGGCGACGAGTGTCAACCGTTGATGCCCCGCCTGTTCCCCACGGGACGCCACAGGAGTTATGATGAATTTTCGTTGTCCCGTGCGATCACTGGACAACCGCTGCCGAACCAGGCTCACGCGGAGTCTCACATGTCTCTTCGTTCTCTCAGGCTCAATCGCCGCACCTTCCTGCGAGGCGCCGGTGTCTCGATTTCGCTTCCGTTACTCGAGGCGATGTCATCTGGTGCGGCGGCGGCCACTCGTGCCCGGGCGGTCGCCCCGAAACGCCTGGTCTGCATCGGCACCGAATACGGAATGCATGCCCCGGCGTTCTTCCCCAAGACGACGGGCACGGATTTTGCGATGCCCGAGTTGTTGGCACCGCTGGAGAAGCACCGGCGGCGATGGACGATCATCGAGGGGCTCGACCACCGGGTCGGAGGCGGACACAAGGGGGTGCAGGCGTTTCTGACCGGCATGCGGTTCAGCTTCAACCGCGGCGGCATGTACTCTCTCGACCAGTACGCTGCCGACCGCATCGGTTCCGAGACCCGCTTCGCCTCTTTGCCACTGGACATCGGCGGCAGCAATAGCTGGTCGTGGAACCGTTATGGCGTGAAACTGCAGGGGATCGGCAATCCCCAGGTTCTGTTCGATCGCCTGTTCCGCCAGACGTCAGCCATCGAGCAGCGAAGGCGACGCCGCGAACTGGATACCCGCAACAGCATCCTGGATGCGGTCCTGGCCAGTGCCCGTCGCATCGACCGGGAACTGGGGCCGGCCGATCGTCACCGGTTCCGTGAATACCTCAACGCGATCGATGAAACCGAGCGGCGTCTGAAACGGGCCGGTTACTGGCTGAAGCAGCCCAAGCCCTCCAGCGCCGGGTCCGACGCTGCACTCGCCGCGAGCCCACGAGGCAACACGGGACGCGGCGACAAGCGGCTGGACGGCATGCGGAGCATGTTCGACCTGCTGGCACTGGCCCTGCAGACCGACTCGACCCGTATTGCCACGCTGCACATCCCCGGCGGCAACGGCCGGTTCCAGATCGATGGCGTCAATGACGGTTACCACTCGCTGAGCCACCACGGCCAGGATCTCGAGAAAATCTCGCAGCTGAAGCTGATCGAGATCGAGTATTCTCGGGAGCTGGCCCGATTCATCGACCGCCTGGCCGACACCCGCGACGGAAAGGCCACGCTGCTTGAGAACACGATGGTGTTTTTCGGCAGCGGCATGGGGAACGCCAGCAGTCATTCCAATCGCAATCTCCCGGTGCTGGTCGCCGGTGGAGGTTTCCAACACGGTCGGTCGCTGAAGTACGAGCCGGGCAAGACTCCCCTGTGCAACCTGTACGTGACCATGCTGCAGCGGCTGGGAATCGAAACCGGTTCCTTCGGCAATGGCACCAGCACGCTGACAGGGTTCGCCTGAGAATCATCCATGAGACCACGACGGTTCATCCTGCGACTGGTCATGCCCGTTGTGGCCGCGACTGCGATGCTGTTGGCTCCCGCGGCCGGCGCCGCGGATCCCCAACCCTTCTCGTCGGTTCGTGGGTTCCTGGCCAAACACTGCGTCGCCTGCCATGGCCGGAACAAGCAGGAGGGAAAGCGGCGCTTCGATTCGTTGCGACCCGAGTTCTCGTCCCAGGCCACCGCCGGAACCTGGCACGACATTCTCGACCAGCTACGGGCCGGCACGATGCCTCCCCGTGACCGGCCACGGCCCGACCCGGCCACAGCCCGCAAGGTGGTGGACTGGATCACCGGCCGGCTCAGGGCATCGGGACATCTCAGGACACGTCCCAACGACGCCGTACGTCGACTCAACCGCCGCGAATACAACAACACGCTCCGCGACCTGTTGCTGATCGACACCTCTTACGATCCGGCCGCCGGCTTCCCGGATGACGATCGGACCGACGGGTTCGATACGGTCGGTGCGTCGTTGGTGTTTTCCCCGGCACTGATACGTGAAGCGATGCGGGCCGCAGGTGACGCGATCGACCGCGGGGTGAAATTCGGGCCCCGTCCCGAGGTCCGGGTGCAGCGAATCCTACCCCGCGAGGCCACCCGGCCCGTCTACCGCACCGACGAGTACGTCAAGATCGTGACCGGGACCGGTGACGGGTTCCAGCAGTTCCGTCCCGGCGGGAAGAGCGCTCCGCAACTGGTCCAGGGCGAATACCTGCTGCGGATCCATGCCACCGCCCTGCACACAACGTTCAAGGGAGTCGGGCAGATCGACGGGCCGGTGCGAATGAAGATCCGCGTGGGGCCGCCGGGCAAGACAGCTGAGGCCGGTTCGCGACGGACGATTCGTATCGTGGATGTGCCCGAGAACCAGCCCCGGACGTTCACCGTCCGCGCCCGCTTCGAGGCCGGCCAGGTTCCGATCGTGTCCTTCGCCAACGGCCACCCCGGTTCGTTCAAGAACCTCGTCAAGAAACGCTATGGTCCCGAGGCCCGCCAGAACCGGGCCCCGATCATGAAGGCCTACGACGGCCCCCAACTCCGCGTGTTCTGGATGGAGGTCGAGGGTCCGCTGTACGAACGCTGGCCGCTGCCCGGACACGAACGGATCTTCGGCAGCGAGATCCCCGCCGAGGACCGCGACTCTGTTCGCAGCACGCTGCTGAAGTTCACCACCCGCGCGTTCCGGCGGCCGGTGACCGGAGACGACATCGAACCGTTCCTGGCACTCTACGACCGCCTGCGATCACGTGGGGACACGTTCCAGCAGGCCATCCGCTCCACCCTCCAGGCCGTAATCTGCTCACCGGGTTTCCTCTACGTCCACACCAACCAGGCACAGCTCGACGATTACGCCATCGCCAACCGCCTGTCGTATTTTCTCTGGAGCAGCATGCCCGACGAGCGACTCACCGACCTGGCCAGGCGGGGAGTGCTTCGCCGCAGTGAGGTCCGCACAGCCGAAGCGACCCGCATGCTCGCCGATCCCCGCAGCCGGGCCTTCGTCGACAGCTTCACCGGACAGTGGCTGGAGCTAAACCAGTTGGGCGAAATGCCTCCCGATCCCAAGCGGTTCCGGGACTACTACCGGGGCGAACTGGAATCGGCAATGCGGATGGAGTCCCGTCGCTTCTTCGCTCACGTGCTCGACAAGAACCTCGATGTCGCCCACTTCCTCGATGCCGACTTCACCTTCCTCAACCAGCGACTGGCCGAACACTACGAGATCGAGGGAGTCGAAGGACCCCAGTTCCGCCGTGTCCAACTCAACCCGGACACTCCCCGTGGCGGCCTGCTGGGCCAGGCCAGCATCCTGACCCTGACCTCAAACGGCACGGTCACCTCCCCGGTGGTTCGCGGAGTCTGGGTACTGGGCAACCTGATGGGCTCGACGCCCGACCCTCCTCCGGCCGGCGTCGCCGAACTCGAACCCGACACGCGGGGAGCCACGACGATCCGTGATCAACTCGACCGGCATCGAAACAACAAGCGGTGCGCGGTGTGCCACCGCCACATCGACCCACTCGGATTCGCCCTCGAACACTTCGACCCCACCGGCCGATGGCGAGGCCGTTACGACAAGCGGCAGCCCATAGACTCCTCCGGTGTTCTCGACGACGGTCGGCAGGTCCGGGGGTTCGCCGAGTTGAAACGGCTGCTGCTGGAAGACAAGGACCGGTTCGTGGACTGCCTGGTCGGGAAGTTGCTGGTCTACGCCACCGGGAGCCGGGCCGAGTCGATCGACCCGAAACAGGCCCGGTCCATCGTCGATGACTCGAAACAGCGGGGAACAAAGCTCGCCGACCTGGTGCGTCTGGTCGTTGCCAGTGACCAGTTTGTCGCCCCAGCCTCCGCAGCCACGGCCACCCAACCGAAGAGCCCCCCTGCTTCTTCCGGTCCTCGACGCTAGGAGGCCACCATGCCCACGTGCCTCAAGATACTCTCGCTGGTCGCCCTGGTACTCACGTGCTGTGGGGTCACGCTGGCGGCCGACAAGCCCGAGGGGTTCGGTGCGACCTCCCGGGGCGGAAGAGGTGGGAAACCGATCTCGGTGACCACCCTGGCCGACAACGGCCCGGGATCGCTCAGAGCAGCGCTGGCTGAAACCGGACCGCGGATCGTCACGTTCGCGGTGGCTGGAACGATCGAGTTGGAGAAACCGATCACGGTCCGCCACGGTCGCCTGACCGTCGACGCTTCGACCGCTCCGGGCAAGGGAATCACCGTCACCGGCAACGGAATCTGGTTCCTGGGCGACAGCAGCGACATCATCCTGCGACACCTGAGAGTCCGGGCGACCACCGGGGGAGCCGGCGGTGACGGGCTGCTGTTCAACGGCGACAATGCCCGGGTGTTGATTGACCACTGCTCGCTGATGTGGGCCACCGACGAAAATCTCGATACCTGGGGCCGGGTCAAGGACCTGACCTGCCAATGGACGCTGATCGCCGAAGGGCAGGTCTACGGAGATCACGCCAAGGGACGTCACAGCATGGGCTGGCTCTGCGGCCGCAACAACACCCGCTTCACCATCCACCACTGCCTGTTCGCTCACAACGGAGACCGCAACCCGCTGCTCTCGGGCGGCACCTTCGACCTGGTCAACAACGTGATCTACAACTGGAGCGGTGGCAGCAACGCGACCAAGTTGACCAACGGGTCGAGAGCCAACGTGGTCGGCTGCACCTTTTTGGCCGGAGCCGAATCGCGAGGTGGCGGAGTGATCTGGCTGAGCAACCCCGCCGAGAAGATTTCCGGACCGCGGCTGTATGTCGCCGGCAACGTCACCCCGTTTACCAGCACCGGTCAGGAAGACCCGTTGAGTGCCGTCCAGGCCGGTCGCACATTCCCGGCACCGAGGTCGGTCCAGGCTGCCCGCCCTTTCGCCGCACCACCGGTTGTCTCGCAACCTGCCGGGGCGGCCTACGAACTGGTGCTGAAAAAGGTCGGACCGCGGGTCCGGGATGCCGATGAGCAACGGATCATCCGCGAAGTCCGCCGCCGTTCCGGCCACACCGGACGCCGCAACGAGATGGTCGATCCCCGCGACCGGCTGGGATCCAAAGTCGACTCGAAACCCTAGTGCACCCACGGTCACCTCCAACGAGCAGCAACATGACGACTTCTGAACGACCGCGGCCGACCCGTCGCGCGATCCTGCAAACCGGCCTGCTCATCGCCGGACTGCTCAACTGCTGCCACGCAGCCGATCTGCCCAAGCGGCCGACTCGAACCGTCTTCAACGACGACGCCCAGGTGCTGCAAGAGGCACCGGCCAAGAATCCGGGACCCTTCATCAGGGCATGGCTCGATCGCGAGTTGAAGGCGGTGCCGTTTTCGACCTTCGTCTTCCTGGCGACCACGCCCGACATCTGCTTCTACGATACGAAGGTGGGCGAGGAGTACGGGGCGAGGCTTCAGGGGACCGACCACGCCTGTGTCAGGGCGATGAACGGACTCAAGCAGCAGGGGACCGACGCGTTGCGGCTGGTGACCGAGCACATGCAGTCGCGGGGCAAGGAAGTGCTGGCGGCGATCCGGCTCAGCGACACACACCACAAATCGCTCGACCCCGCCAACCCACTCTGTCCGCAATTCGCCATCAACCACCCCGAATACGTCATCAAGCAACCCGACGGCCGCACCAACGAGACCGCCTTGGATTACTCGATCCAGGAAGTCCGCGACCACCGGATGGCGATCATGAAGGAGATCATCATCGGGTACCCGGTCGACGGGCTCGAGCTGAACTTTGTCCGCTGGGCCAAGCATTTTCCTCGAGACAAGGGCCGGGAAAAGGCCCCGATCATGACCCGGTTCGTCGAGCGGATCCGGCGGATGATGGACGATTCGGGGCGGCGACGGAAGAACGGGAAGCGACTGACCCTGGGGGTGCGAGTGCCCGAGTCGCTCTACACCTGCTGGCTGGCCGGCGTCGACATCGAGACTTGGGTCAAGCAGGGCTGGATCGACTTCGTCGTCATCTCGACCTGGAACAACACCGACCCACAGCTGCCCGTCGACGAATTCGCCCGGTTCACTCGACCCGCCGGTGTCGACACGATCGTGACGATGGGCAACATGATCGGCTCGCTTTCCAGCGGACCACCCATTCCCAGGGACCGGGGGACCGCGAGATCCGCTAAACACGCGGCCGGTTATGTCAGCATGCTGCTGAACACGGCCGAGGCCCGCGGAGCAGCAGCCAACTTCTACACCTACGGTGCCGACAGCATCTCGTTCTGGAACGTGGGGATTCACTTCGGACGCGAGGTGACCGCGTCTCCCGAGCAGAGAAAACGGATCGAGGCCTGGACCCACGCCGTCGGCAGCCGCGAGCGGGTGTGGGCCGGACCCCGGACCTACCGGTTCCTGCCGATGGGAAAGGGAATCTCGGCCAGGAAGCCCCCGGTGAGGAACTATCCGTGGTACGACGAGGGATCCAGTCCGCTGGGGCAGAAGAACAGCCCGTCGCTCTTGTTCACGGACTCGAGAATCGGGAAACGGCTGGTCTACCCGTTTCGCGTGGCCGATGGCCGCAAGGGAGAACAGCTCGAGGGCCGGTTGCGGTTCTGGATCTATCATGTCACCGATGCCGACAAGCTGGCCATCGACATCAACGGGACCCGCGTGGGCCGGAAGCATATTCGCCGCCTGCCGGCAGGTCAGCTGCGAGCTGATCTAGCGGGAACGCGATTCGAAATCGACCTGGCCGATTGTCCACGGTTCCGAGGCGACAATCGGTTGGGACTTGTGCTCGAGACCCGCCGCAAGCGGGACCACGTGCCGTTGATGGAGGAACTGGAAGTCCACGTCACGCGGGTCACACGAAGGGCTGACACATCCCGGACTCCCAAGTCCCGCAAGTTCTACATCGCCGTCGACAGCGAGGGTCCCACCGGCGTCAACGAGTACTGGGCTCGCAACCTGAAGGCCGACAGCCCGAGATTGCCTCGCTTCCGAGAATTGCTCACCGATGACGTCAACGCGGCGATCGAGGGCTGCTTTGCGGCGGGAGCGACCGAGGTGTTCATCAAAGACGACGGTTTTCGTGACCGCAATATCCTCCGGGACCGCCTGGATTCTCGGGCCAGGTTGATCCCTTCCGGGGGCCCCCTGCTGCATCGACTCGATGCGAGCTTCGCTGGCGTGTTGCTGGTGGGATTCCACGCCAGGGAAGGCGCCTCCGGATCGGTGCTGGCTCATACCTGGTCCAGCGCCCGACGGCGACGTTACACGTTCAACGGCCGCGAGGCAGGAGAGTTGGCCGCCTACGCAATCGTCGCCGGTCACGACCACGGTGTGCCGATCGTGATGGCCACCGGATGTGACGGCCTGTGCCGGGAGACCCGCGAGTGGCTCGGCCAGGACGTTGTGACGGTCTCGGTCAAGCGAGCCCAATCGGACGGTTCCGTCATACTCGATCCACCCACGCTCACCCTTCCCCGAATTACTGCCGGAGCCCGTCAAGCCGTCCAAAGAGCCGCCAGGATCAAACCGTTCCGCATCAGGTTTCCGGTTCACGTCACGCTGCAACTCAAGGACGATGCCACCACCCGGGGCTACGTCCAGTGGCGAAACCTCAACAAGCCCGACTGGCCCGGTCACCGCACCGGCACCCGGATCATCGAGGCGTGGCTCAAGAATACTCGGCACCTGGGACTATGACTCACTTTTCCCTTTGCCGCGCAGCTATCATGAAAGACCGCACTCACAAGATGAACTTTTCAGATCTCCGAGGAGACTCATCCGATGAAGACCAGCCTCTCCGTCTGTTCCGTTGTCCTGATATTGGTTTCGGGATTCCTGCTGGCCGATGACGAAAAACCGAATGGCGCGGCAAAAGCCAAGGCACAAACGGCCTCGAGGAAGGCGTTCATCAACGGTGAGGGACCCGGGTGGAAGCCGCTTTCCCTGGCCGACTTCGAGAACGTCAACTGCGACAAGAACACCTGGCAGGAAAAGGACGGCACGATCTACTGCACCGGAAAGCCAGTCGGCGTGACGCGGTCGAAGAAGACCTACGAGAACTTTGAACTGGTCGCCGAATGGCGACACATGAAACCGGCCGGCAACTCGGGCATTTTTCTCTGGGCTCCCGATGCCTCCTTCACGGGGCTCAAACCGGGACAGTTGCCCCGGGGCGGCATCGAGGTCCAGGTGCTGGATCTCGAATACGAGACCCGTTACGAGAAGAAGAACGGCAAGAAATCCGACTGGTTCACCAGCCACGGCGACGTGTTTCCGGTCGGCACGAGCAAGATGAAACCGTTCGCGCCCGTGTCAAAGAACGGTCGCCGGAGTTTTCCCAGCAAGAGACTGACGCTGGGCGTGGAGAAGTGGAACCACTACTACGTCAGGGCCATCAACGGCGAAGTACGACTGTGGGTCAACGGTGAGGAGGTCTCGGGTGGATCCAACTGCCAGCCGGCGGCTGGATTCATGGCACTCGAAAGCGAGGGATCACCTGTCGAATTCCGCAACCTGCGAATCCGTGAGTTACCCGGTTCAGGAATAGCCAAGGCAGTCGCAGCAGCAGAGAAAGCTGCCACCAGAAAGATTGCAGCAGCCAAGGCCGTTTCGGCGAAGAAGGCTGCCACGCAGATAGCGAAAGCCAAGACAGCAGCAGAGAAGGCCGCGGCACTCAAGGTGACAGCGGCGGAGAAGGCCGCGGCAGTGAAGGTGGCAGCGGCGGAGAAGACCGCGGCAGCACAGGTCGCAGCGGTCAAGGCGGCAGTGAAGAAGGCCAAGGCGGCGGCAGTGAAGAAGGCCAAGGCGGCCGCGGAGAAGGCAGCTGCGGAGAAAGCGGCGGCGGAAGCGGCGGCAGCAGCAGAGAAGAAGAAAAACAGGGTGCTGAAAACCGTCGCCAGGCCCCTGGCCGGTCTCGCCAAGGCTCTCGGAGGGCTCTTCGACTGATCACCACCGTGTGAGACGAGCTAGGCCGACGTGCTGAATTGCGCGCCGGCTCCCGACTTCTTCGCGTCGCACCGATCCGCCACGATCTCCTCCTGCAACTTCTTCGGCACACGCCGGTAACAGTCCAGCTCCATTGTGAAGGTGGCCTGGCCCTGTGAGAGACTGCGGAGGTCGGTGGCGTATCCGAAGGTTTCCGACAACGGGACCTGAGCCTGGATCGTTACGATCTCGCCGGTCATGTCCGAAGAGACCACCATCCCGCGTCGGCTGTTGAGGTCACCGGAGACCGAGCCCTGGTAGTTACGAGGGCATTCGATCTCGATGTTCATGATCGGCTCGAGCAGCACCGGCTTCATCTTGCGGAAGTTCTCGCGGAAGCAGGCTGCGGCGGCCGTCTGGAACGCCTTGTCGCTGCTGTCGACGTCGTGGTACGAGCCGTCGTCGAGTTCGACTCGGACACCGATCACGGGGTAACGGGCCACCGGGCCCTTCTCGAGACAGCCTCGGAACCCCTTCTCGATCGACGGGATGTACTGCCTGGGGATCCGGCCTCCGACGATGTTGTCCTCGAACACGAACGGCTCATCATCGGTCCCCTTGAAGACCTCGAGCCGGCCGACAATATGAGCGAATTGCCCGGCACCGCCGGTCTGCTTCTTGTGGCGGTGGTTGAAATCGGCGCTGCGTGTCGGAGCCTCGCGGTAGGCCACCTGCGGTGCACCCGATTCCACCACCACCTTGTACTCGCGGCGGATCCGCTCGAGATACACTTCCAGGTGCAACTCGCCCATCCCGGCAATCACCACCTCGTTGCTTTCCGGATCGGTCGATACGCGGAACGTCGGATCCTCGCGACGGAACCTCTGCAGAGCCTGCGTCAGGCGGTCCTCGTCGTTGCGATCTCTGGGTCGCACCGCCACGCCAATGACCGGCTCGGGAACGAACATCCCTTCCAGCGTGCAGTAGTCGCGGTCGAGTGCGTAGGTGTCGCCGCTGGCCGCGTCGATCCCCATCACCGCCACGATGTCACCCGCCTGGGCAGATTCCACCTCTTCCCGCTTCTCGGCGTGCATGTGGAAGATCCGGCTGAAACGCTCCTTGCGGCGTGTCCGCTGGTTGTAGTAGGTCGCACCCTTCTGCAGAGTGCCCTGGTAGATCCGAGTGAAGGTCAACTGGCCAAAGGCGTCGTCGACGATCTTGAAGGCCATGGCCACCAGCGGAGCCGACTCATCGGCAACCAACGTGATGGTTTCCTCGAGTTTCGGGGAGGACTCCTCGACCTCACCCACCTCGACCTCGCCGGACCGCTCATCATCCACACCCTCGTCGTGATCCTCGTCGTGATCCTCGTCCGGCTGCTGGCTGACTTTGCTCGATGCTGCCGATGCGGTAAACGCCGTGTTCTCACAATCCAGCGGCGAGGGCAGGTATTCGACGACGGCATCCAGCAGTAGCTGGACGCCCTTGTTGCGGTAGGCCGAGCCCAGGAAGACGGGAGCGATTGACAGGTCGATCGTCGACTTCCGGACCACTCGGTGAATCAACGACTCATCGATCGCCGCTTCCTCAAGGCACGCCTCCAGCAACTCGTCGTCGAACATCGCGAGTTTTTCGAGCATCTCGTCGCGAGCGGCCTGGGCCTCGGACTGCATCGACTCGGGGATCGCCTCGCGTCGCAGCACTTCACCATTCTCGCCGTCGAAATAGGTCGCCTGCATCGAGACCAGGTCGACCACTCCCTCGAAGTCGGCCGCGATGCCGATCGGCAACTGCATCAGCACCGACTCGACACCCAGCCGAGTCCGCACGTCCTCGCAAGCTCCGACCGGATCGGCACCGGTGCGATCGAGCTTGTTGATGAAGATCAGCCGCGGCACGCCGTAACGCTTGATCTGGCGATCGACGGTCAGCGACTGACTCTGTACGCCACCGACTCCGCACAGAACCAGCACCGCTCCATCAAGCACCCTCAGGCTCCGCTCCACCTCGACCGTGAAATCCACGTGGCCGGGAGTGTCGATGAGGTTGATCTGGTGATCGAGCCATTCGACGCGGGTGGCGGCACTGGTGATCGTGATGCCACGTTCCTGTTCGATATCCATGTGGTCCATCGTGGCGCCACCGCCGCCGTGAACCTCCTCCATCCGGTGCAATCGCCCGGCGTAGAACAGGATCCGTTCGCTGAGCGTGGTCTTGCCCGAATCGATGTGGGCCGAAATGCCAATGTTCCGCAGCCTGCTGAGACTCATCGTGTCACTCTGGTTTCTGTCGACTGGTTTCTGTCGACTGGTTTCTGTCGGCTGGGTGTTTGGGCCGTTTGTCGGAATTAAGTCAGGAACAGTGTTTCCCAGGATCTCTCAATCTTCCTCAAAAAACTCGATCGCCATGCCCGGAGGTCGGATGGGTGAGGCTCGCGAGGGAAACGCCGTGAGCGGTCACCTGAACCGGTCCGT
>Ga0310125_10000244_pt1 | contig 24564 bp, 15 predicted proteins | sample CB11b_Tmax_Bot8__FD_203508 | JGI IMG/M metagenome (GOLD analysis project Ga0310125, IMG submission 203508) | Marine microbial communities from Western Arctic Ocean, Canada - CB11b_Tmax_Bot8 | ecosystem: Environmental > Aquatic > Marine > Oceanic | place: Canada: Western Arctic Ocean | collected... | reverse complement strand
AGGGACGCATGCTTGATCTGGCCGAAGCGGCGCCGGTGGAGTTGTTCGATGCCCAAGTGACCGGCACGACTGATTACGCCGATATCTCCGGCGCCGACGTCGTTGTCATCACCGCCGGCCTGCCCCGTAAACCGGGCATGAGCCGAGATGACCTGATCAAAACCAATGTCGATATCGTCCGTAGTGTGAGCAAAAACGTGGCCAAACATGCGTCCGATGCCATACTCATCGTCGTCTCCAACCCGCTGGACGCGATGGTTTATACCGCATGGAAAGTTACCGGCTTCGACACGCAGCGCATTGTCGGCCAGGCCGGCTGTCTCGACGTGGCCCGGTTCAAAACTTTCATCGCCATGGAGACCGGTTTTTCCGTCGAGGACATCAACGCCTTGCTGCTGGGCGGCCACGGCGACGACATGGTCCCTCTGCCCCGCTACACCAATATCAGCGGCATACCCGTTACCCAGTTCATCAGTGAAAAGAAACTGAACGAAATCGTTGAACGCGCGAAAAAGGGCGGTGGCGAAATCGTTCAACTCATGGGCACAAGCGCCTACTATGCGCCCGGCGCCGGTGTCATCCAGATGGTTGAAGCCATCGTCAAAGACAAGAAACGCATCCTGCCCTGCGCCGGATTCTGTCAGGGGCAGTACGGTATCCACGACCTTTTCGTTGGCGTGCCCTGCCTTCTCGGCGCCGCCGGCGTCGAGAAGATTATTGAAGTTGACCTCGACGCCAATGAGCAGAAGCTGATGGCCCAGTCAGCTGCTCACGTACAGGAACTGGTAGACGCAGTGAAAGACCTCTACCCCCAGTTGGCCTGAAATGTTGGGCTCGAAATTTAAAAACGCTTGTTTGGCCGCAACCCATCAAGGGCACACGCCCACGCTTGGCGGTAGCCTAGCAAAGGGCGACAAACGTCAGAAAGGTCAACAGCAGAATCCGTTTGCGACGATTCAGGCCGCTACTACCACCATTTAGAATCAGCAGCATACATAGTTCCTTGCAAGATACTGGCAATGGCTTCAACTGCCGTGCCACCGACTGGCCGGCATGAACCCAAAAATGTAACATGCGCACAAACATGAAGTTACATCTTCTCCCGGCCATCTCGCCCCACAGCCACCAGCGACAGATGTTGCTTTCACGCAACATCACAAGCCACCCACTGTGGCCATGGCGCACCATGTTGGTCGTCACCATGCTCGCCGCTGCGAGCCCGGTACAGGCCGATGAGCGGTCTTCAGTACCGCAGTTGGACTGGTCTCATGCTCGCCGCGCCTTTCACCAGTTGGAAACCTGGGTGCGTCGCGGAAACGTTGACACGACCGGTCCAGCCCAGCCGATCCCGGTCAGAGACCTCGCTGCGGTGCGTGTCACCGTCCGCCAGTTCGGCCACACGCTGGGCATCGGTGACTTGGTACTCGATTACAGCGTCTCCAACGACCTGCTCGACGCAACCGCCGCCGCCGCCGGGCGGGCCATCCAAAAATCCGGTGGCGTCCTGAACAATCGTTACCGCCGAATTGCCCGCCTGAGTGATCAAGACAAGCCCCTCACTGCGCCACAATGGTCAGACATCAGCGCCTCGTTTACCGCTGACCTGCAAATAGCCTATCCGCCCCACCGCATCACCCTGCCTATTGATGCGCCCAAAGGCGCCATCTATAGCCAGTTTGCGCCCGGCTACCACGGACTGCGCTTGCTTGCCAAACCGCAACACACAGGCACGCCCCCCGCATGGGTCTGGCCAGCCACCGCTGTGGCACTGAACATGTCCCCGCGCAATCAGGTCACCCATCTGCTGGTCAAACTTGGCTACCACCTCGAACGCGATCTACATAGGCTGGCTAAACCCAACGGGCCCGTCCTCGAACGCTTCCAAATTATTCACCTGACCCGCCCCGCCATCGATCAACCAATCCAACAACTGACTCGCGGCAACGTACTGCTACCGCGTAAAGTGATCACCGAATCAACTCTAGGTACCATGGCGACACGCATGGCCGACCACCTGCACCGCCGGCAACGCGACGACGGGTCTTTCTCAGGCATCTTCAACCCTACGGCCAACCGCTTTAAAACGCACAGGTCTGAACCAGGGCCCATCGCACTGACCGCCTTGGCCCTGACCCGGTTCGCCAACCATCACACGGACGACCAGCAGGTCGACCACGCCCATCATGCCGCACAACAAGCTATTGATTTCTTGTTGCCCCAGTTACTGGATCAACAACAACCTGCCCAACCACTGGCCATGGCGCTGGCCCTGTTAACCATCATCGAATCGCCTCGTCTGGCCGGCTACCATGAACATCGTGACACGCTGGCCAGGCAGTTGGCCTTGCTGGCCGATGGGCACGGCCTTTTTCGCCGCCATAACAATCCCGGCGCCCCCACCCTCGATCCCACCCAACATGCCGTCCTTGTTGCCGCCCTAACCGCGCTCTATGAACAAACCCGTGGCCATGACCTGGCAGTCCAACTGCACCGAAGTCTCGATGCCGGTTGGCAACTGCTGCACGACCACCCAGCCACCGGGCCCCTGCCCTGGCTGATCGACGCCCAGCTCACCATGCACCGACTGGGCAAACCCGCTGCCAGCCACCGTGACCGCATGGCGTTGATACGTAACCTGATCAAACGTCGTCTTGCCCAGCAGATTCTGCGCCGGCCGGTTCTGGGACCGCCCGATGTGCTCGGCGGTTTTCAGTTCACCAGCAATTCGACTACCAATAACGCTGCCCAAACGGATTGGCGCTCGGCCCACGGACTGCTGGTCATCGCCGCTTCAGTCGGCCATCCTACGCTCAGCGACGAAAGCGATCGGCTCCGCCAGGTGGTCAACGGCGCCCTAGCTGCACGATTCATCGCCCAACTCATGTACGATCCTGCCAGTTGCTATTACATCATTAACCCGCCGCTTGTCTTGGGCGCCGTCCGCGCATCCCTGCACGACAACAGCTTGTCAATTACCACCACGGCCGTGTCTCTGCTGGCGGTGACCGAGTTTCACAAATCCCTTGAAACAAGACAAGCGCATTTTCGTTCCCTGGCCCCAATTCAGCATTGACGCACTTGAGTGGGCCACGACAACCACCGTCGGCGGTGGGTACGGTCGGGGCTGTGGAAAAACGCCATCGCCCAGATTGCTGATTCGGTCAATTGACCACCACGGCGTACTTGAGCTAAACTGCCACCCTTTGTCGGCCGTGGTGGGTGATATCTCGGCCACACGTTCGCCTTATGAAGTTGTTTCGGCGCAACACCATCCGCAGCGTTGCCTCTTATGTGGGCAGTCGCAAGTGGTTACTGCCGATCGGCCGCGAACGTTAACTGATTGAGAGGTCATCGCTTACCACTATCAGCTATTTTGTCGCGCCGCGATATCCGGCTTGCGTTGCCTAGGTGCCCGCAGGTCATAACTTATCGGTCGCTCGAGAATCCGCGGCCGCCAACAAGGTACTATCGGTATCGTCAGCACTTGGTTTCAAGCGTCCTGCTCAAGAGAAAGGAACCGTCCGTGAGCTCAAAGAAGTAATCGCAGTAACAAGGGGAGGAAAAAATAAGCCTTCACTGATAGTCTCCGTTTAGACGACTCACCATGTTGAAACTGGGATGGAGTCCAATCTCCGGAGTGCTGGTTTACGCGAAGCATTTTGGGCGATAGCTGAAACAACTCAATACAAACAATAGGTACAGAAACATGAGCAAACACAAGTTGGAATACATATGGCTCGATGGCTACAAACCCACACAGAGCCTGCGAAGTAAAACACTAATAGAAAGTGACTTTTCCGGTAAACTAGAGGACGCTAAACAGTGGTCTTTTGACGGATCCTCAACAGAGCAAGCCGAGGGGAATGACTCCGACTGCCTCCTGCAGCCCGTAGCCGTGCACCCTGACCCTGATCGTTTCGGCGGCAACGGGTGGCTTGTAATGTGTGAGGTGCTCAATGCCGATGGTACCCCGCATAAATCCAATGGCCGAGCCACTATCGATGACGACAGTAATGATTTCTGGTTTGGCCTCGAGCAGGAATACACCCTGATCGACACGGACACCAACCTACCGATTGGTTTCCCGAAAAATGGTTTCCCAGGCCCACAAGGTCCGTATTACACCTCTGTAGGGGCCCGTAATGCCATTGGTCGTGATATCGTGGATGAGCATCTCCACTTCTGCCTTGAGGCCGGCCTAAACGTGGAAGGTATCAACGCCGAGGTGATGATGGGTCAGTGGGAATTTCAGATCTTTGCCAAGGGTGCAGCCGATTGCGGTGATCAGGTTTGGGTAGCCCGATACCTTCTTGAGCGAACTGGCGAGAAATACGGCATAGCTGTAGATTGGCATCCAAAACCAGTCAAGGGTGACTGGAACGGTTCTGGCATGCATGCGAACTTCTCCTGTGGCATCATGCGTGACCCTGGCGGCAAAGAAATTCACACCAAGATTTGCGAAGCGTTTAGTCAGAACATCCAAGAGCACATCGCGGTGTACGGCGCGGACAACGATCAACGACTGACCGGCCTGCACGAAACACAGGCTATTGATAAGTTCAATTATGGTGTGTCCGACCGAGGTGCTTCGATTCGCATTCCAGTGGCCACTATCCAAAATAACTGGAAAGGCCGCCTTGAAGATCGTCGGCCAGCCTCCAACGGCGACCCTTACAAAATCGCTGCAGTAATAATCAAGACCACCAAGAAAGCGATTGCCTAAACCTTGTAATCACCTTATAAAAAAAGCCGGCAGGCAACTGCCGACTTTTTTTATGCATTCACTTGTCTTTACAGGTTCGTGGCACCCATTCGCCACCACAATTTCTTGACTAACCTCCCGAACAATCTCTAAACTCACAAACCATGCTGCACACAGCCACTTTCTGGCCGGCCAAACGCACAATGGGCAAGGCTTTTACGCTGATCGAATTACTGGTCGTCCTCGCGATCATCGCACTGTTGATCACACTGCTCATGCCGGCGTTGCGCACCGCTAGAGAAAACACCAATCGCGTCATCTGCGCTTCCAATCATCGCCAGATAGCCACCGGCATCAGCGCCTACCAGGCAGACAACAACGGCACTAACATATACTTCGAATCGCTTTACCCCAATCAAATCGGCATCGACTACCAAGGCGTCGTGCAATACGACCTCAAGGACGACCTTGAGCAGTACGCAGGCGGGCCCGAGATATGGTTCTGCCCCACTGACAACCTGACCCCGGACGACAAATACTACTGGAACAACCCCGACTGGGGCGGCCCCAACTGGTACCGCACCTCAGGCTACTACTTGATCGGCAGTTTTGAATCCGTTTTAAGAACGTACTGGAACCAGTGCTGTTTCGTCTATCGACCCGTACCGCCTTTTCCCACCAACGACGCCATTAAAAGCGTGGACGAACTGGAAATTCCCGATCAAACACCGCTTGTAACTGACCGCAGTGAACTGGACAACGGTATTTGGAAAGCCGCTCACTGTTTCGGCCACTATTCTTCCGGTTGCTCCGATACCCAGCCAGCAGGCACCAACACCGCATACTTCGACGGTCATGCCGCCTGGACTGAGTTCAATGCCTGGGACAAAAACATCGATCTATACGGCTTGACGTTTATTTACTACTGATACCAACCCCATCCGCTCACGCAGAACAAAGTTGAACTGCACCAGGCCCGCCGCGTAGCCCTGCGAGCCACGCTCATCCCCACGACCAATTCCCTGTTCGCCGTCGGCCTGGTCGCCCTGCCCGGTATGATGACCGGTCAAATCCTCTCTGGTATCGATCCGCTCATCGCCGCGCGTTACCAGGCCATGGTCTATGGCTCCTCGGGCATCGCCGCAGCCTGTTGCCTGATATTGCTCAACCCGCCTCCAACCATTGCGCCCACCACTTCGTAGCCTGACTGCTGGTGACTTGTGCCTGATCGCGCATCACTACGCCCGCAGCGGCCCTACTGCTCAGCGATACGCAACACCTGCCCCTGGACGTGCTCCCGGGTAATCACGTTCAGCGTCAGATCGCCGATGTCCTGGTTGACCTCGATGGTATGCGTCTGCACTGTGTTTCGCCCTACAGCCTCGTGGCGAGACAGATCAAACATGACCTGTGATTTGACCGCCCCCCGGGTCAACTGCACGTGCGGACGCGGCGCTTCGTCAGGAAAGAGTGAAAAATCCGGCTCCAGTTCCAACGACGCCTCGGCGGTGACGGTGGCAATGGGGATGTCCGCGATCGGACCGACCTTATCGAGCGTGTAGGTATAGTGATAATCGATTTTGCCGGCCCGGTGCAACCATTGGAATTGGGCATTCCACTGCTGTCCGGGCTCTATCTTGTTCGGGGCCGCTGCCAACAGAGCCATGTCGGTCGCCGATTCAACCAAATCCAGATCCTTGGGCTCGCTTGAGTCCTCGCCCATGGCCCAGCGCATCTGGTCGGTGCCGGAGATCGATTCAATGGTTCCATCGGCACCGACCTGAAAAGTCATCGGTTTGCCTGTGATGGCCAGCAGTAGGCGGTGGTATTGTTCGATCTCGCCGCTGGACTGGCGTGAGTCGCTATATTTGACCGGTCCGTCGCCATAGCGAGCAGTAACAGTCATCCATTCAATGGTCAGGTCGCACTTAGCTGATCCGTCTTCGTTGACGTGCTCAACCTGCCAGATCAGCTCCGCCTCGATCTCCAGGCGTGTTTGCGTAGTCTTCGTCCGCGGCCCAAACGTCATTGACTCGGAAATCTGATGCAGCGTCCAAGCACTGTAGCGAGTGGTCTGGCCCTGCCTGAAATGGGGGCGAAGATCATAGGTGTCTTGTGTCCCGGCCTCGTCTGCCTGGGCCTGTAACAGCGGCGCAGCCAAAAGAACTGTGAGCAGTACCAGGAGGCTGCGGCAGAAACTGGGCGGGTTACGGTCAGCCATGGTCTTACATCAGCAGTTGCTGCTGGGCGGGACGGTTCTCAAATTCTAGCCACTGTATGGTCATGATACGCCACTGCCCGTCGTTGCCTAGCCACCAGGTGATTTTCCAGGTCGTGCGTGGCAGCTTGGGATAACCGGTCGCAGGCATGTGCGTGCGTAGCCAAAGGCGGGTCACGGCGACATTCTGGCCAGTCATCTCACCGACCAGCCCCACGATTTGTTGGCTTTTGATGGGGTACATACGCACCATTGATTGCAGCCTAGCCAACAGGTCTTTTGAGTTGATGACCCAGACACTGCCGTTAGGTCCGACCAGTGTCGACTGTGGCTGGAACAGGTCGTTGAGCAATCCCATATCAATCGGCGAGGTGGCGAGCACAAGTTGCTTACACCGCGTGATCACCTGCTCACGATTGGTTTCGATCACGGCTGACATGCCCCACACGATCAACGCCAGGGCCCACACCACCGCACCCGCGACTGCGGGGTTGCGTTGCCTGCCCGGCAAACGCCGCCGGGCGACGATCCACAAAATGACGCCGGCCAAGCACAGGGCCACAAGCAGTGGCATAGGCTCTTCAAATAATAGGAGTTTGACCAAAATCACAGTTCCCAAGGGTTGGTCCATTAATCATACATACCGGCCAGCCACGGGTTGGCCATCTCCTGCTCAAGGCATAAGCGAAGAGATTCCGATAACCGTCAATATCAAAGCAATATGAGTGCGCGCAGCCACGGAATATTGGAGGCCAATCTTGACCAGCTTCGGCGGACGGAGCCCGAGTTGGCGACCCGTGTGGCCCAGTCATCGTCGGTAGAACTGGGCTGGTCGAAATCCAAGTCTGGACCCCTCACCGCCACCATCAACCACGGTGGCCGGGCCATGGCGCTGGCTAGCAAATACGACCCGGACGCCGAGGCGGACAAGCTGATCGAAAAAGTGGACCTGCAAAAGTACGCGGGGATCGTGGTGCTGGGTATGGGCCTGGGCTACCACGTGCGCCTGCTGGGCCAGCGACTGGACAAGACGGCGTTGATGGTGGTGTTCGAGCCGGACATGACCCTGCTGCGAGCCGTGCTGGAACGGATCGATCACACAAGCTGGCTAGGCAGGCACAACATTATCGTGGCCGATGAGCAGATGGATCGCACCGCACTTCTGTCGCGGATCGAGCCATTCGGCGGGTTCTTGACACAAGGCACAATTTTGCTGGCGCATCCGCCCAGTCGCCAACGCAGCAGTGGTCCGATCAACCAATTTAGCAAAATGGTCGTGGAGGTGTTGGCATATTGCCGAACGAACATTGCCACCACGCTGGTCAACGCATCGCGAACGATCCACAACCTGTCGATGAACCTGCCCAACTACGCAGCCGGTGCGATCACGGATGAGTTGTTCAACGCGGCGCGGGGCTATCCGGCGGTGTGCGTGGCCGCCGGACCGAGCCTGGCGCGGAACGTGGACTTGCTGGCCGACGAAAAAGTACGAGCAAACCTGGTGGTGATCAGCGCGCAGACAACACTCAAGCCGCTGCTGGACCGTGGGATTCGCCCGAACTTCGTCACAGCGCTGGACTACAGCGCGATCTCGAAGCGGTTTTACGAAGGCTTACCTGATCTGCCGGACGTGACCCTGGTAACTGAGCCGCTGGCGCACCGGACCATTCTGGAAAATTTTCCCGGCCCTATACGGACGACGTCCAGCAGGTTTTTGGATCATCTGATGGGCGATCTGGCACGACCTATCGTGCCCATACAGCCGGGAGCTACGGTGGCACACCTGTCGTTCTACCTTGCCCAGCACCTAGGCTGCGATCCAATCATTCTGGTAGGCCAGGACCTGGGATTCACCGACGGGCTGTACTACTGCCCGGGGACCGCTATCCACGAGGTGTGGGCGCCGGAGTTGGGGCCGTTCAACACCCTGGAAATGATGGAGTGGCAGCGTATTGCCCGCCACCGCAGCAACCTGGAAAAAGTCACAGACATCCACGGCAAATCGATTTATAGCGACGAGCAGATGCGTACTTATCTGAAGCAGTTCGAGCGAGATTTCAGTAAGGCCACGCAGCGGGTGCTGGATGCGACCGAGGGCGGCGTGGCCAAGCAGCACACCACGGCGGTAACACTGGCCCAGACACTACGCGAACATGCGACCCGTCCGGTACCTGCGATCCCCATACCGCCGCGAGCACTCGACGACCAACGCCTAGCGGAAACGGCCAAGCTCTTGGAAACACGCGTCAGCGAAGTATCTGAGCTGCGCCGTCTGTCAAACCGGACGCTGCCGCTGCTGAAACAGATGCACAAACACCAAAAGGATCAGCAGCACCTGGAAAAACTGTACGACCAGATGGCCCCGCTGCGTAAGCGGGTCGATGAACTGAGCGATATTTTCATGATTATCAGCGAATTGAACGCCATTGGTGTATTCAAACGGGTACGAGCCGATCGGACCATCGAGCATGCGGATACCGACCCGTGGCAGGAGCAACGGCAGAGGCTGGAACGGGATATCGAAAACATCGGTTGGCTGGTTCAGGCATGCGACGAGGCCAACAGTATTTTCCGAAAAGCGATAACGAATATTAGTCACAGTCGCACCAAGCAGCGTGAAGTCAAACGGACAGCGGCGTAGCCACGACCAGACGATCGGATTGTCATGGCGCAGGTAATTGCGATGATCATCACGGATACCCAGCAAACGCGGCTGGGCCTGCTGTCGCACCTTGATAAATCGGTGGCCGGCACCAGCGTGCTGGAGCACACGGTTCGGCGGACTGCGCAGGTCAAGTCGGTGGGTGGCATCGTGCTCGTACACCCGGCCGGGCAAGATCCAACGCCGCTGCTGGGCGGACGCAAGTTTGACAAACCGGTGAGTTCGCACGCCGATCACGGGGGGCTGGCCGACGAACTGACGGCAATGCGCAGAGCGGCCCGCAAATGGGCGATGGGCGCCTGGCGGGGCGGGCTAGGTGGCGCAAGCTGCTTTGACGAACTGTTGCCAGCCGGACCGATGGCGGCAGCGATGGACGAGCACAAGGCCGAGTCTGCGTTGATCGTCGGCGGCGATTGGCCTGCCGTTGACCCGGTGTACTGCCAGCAGGTGCTCGAACAACACTTGCCGAACCCCGACGCCATGGCGTTTACCTTTACGCAGGCGCCACCCGGCCTGGGTGGCGCAGCGGTGGGCAGAAAACTTGTCGGTGAATTGGCTGACAAGCACGGAATGTTCGGCCAAATTATTTCCTATAACCCAACGGCGCCACAGGCTGATCCCATCGGGCGCGACGTGTGCATCGCCATCGATGCGCCGGTGCGATCGTGTGCACGGCGGTTTATCTACGACACCCACCGCAGCGCCGCGATGATTGATACCGTGGCCGATCAACTGGGCAGCAAGTTTGCGTCGGCCACGGCAGCCCAGTTCGTAGAGGCACTTGGCCAAGTCGAAGCCGAGGCACAAGGCACCGAAGTTTTCGGGCAGTTGCCCCAGCAGGTTACGCTCGAGTTGACCACACAGCGATCAGCCAGCGGGCCTATCCTGCCACAACAGTACGTGGACTTTAAGCGGCAACCGATTGAACTGGATTTAGCGATGCGCATCGTCGAACAGCTTGGCGTTGACGGCGACACCGTGCTGACGCTGGGCGGACTGGGAGACGCATTGTTGCACGAACACTGGAGACAGGTGGTGGACGCTGCTCATAGAGCCGGTGTGCTGGGGATCGCGATCGAGACCGACCTGCTTGTGAGTAAGCCGGTACTCCAGGAACTGGTTGATGCGCCGGTGGATGTGGTCAGCGTTCGGCTGAACGCTGACACGGCCAAGCTTTATCAACAGGTCATGGGCCAGGACCAATTTGCCCAGGTGGCCAAGAATCTGCAATGGCTACTGCAACAACGCTTCGGAGCCCAGAACGCCGAAACGGGCCACTGCGGGCAAGGTGCCGGGGAGGCCGGCCTGCCCTGGGTGGTGCCACGCATGGTCAAGACCAACCAGACTTTGGATGACATGGAATCGTTCTTCGATCGCTGGGTCCATTTTGCCGGCAGCGCGGTGATTGAGCCAGCCACGACCGGCTGTGGCCTGATGCCGGCGTTCAGCCCGTTGGCCATGGCCCCGCCTCGGCGGGTCGGGTGCAGGCAGATCGAGCGGCGGATGACCATTCACAGCGACGGCCGGGTAGCACAGTGCGACCAGGACTGGCTGGGCAGAGCCCCGGGCGGTGACGCCGCTGTGACACCGTTGGCTGAAATCTGGCAGTTGATGAGCGGGCTGCGCCGCGAGCATCGCCACGGCCGCGGCGAGCAATTGGCCTTGTGCAGTTCCTGCGATGAGTGGCATCGACCCTAACAGTGTTAACCGACGCATGACACGATTGGCCGTCATCATTGCCCGCAAAGACAGCAAGGGATTGCCCAACAAGAGCATGCAACCCTTGGCCGGCAAACCAGTGATCGCCTGGACGTTCGAACACGCGATGGGCTGCAAACTGATCGACCAGATAGTGCTCAGCAGTGACTGCCCGCAAATACTGGAAACCGGTCGCGATTACGGAATCATGACCTACGAGCGTCCCGCCCAACGGGCAACGGACACCACCACGATTGACGACGCGGTGCGACATGGCATCGAGTGCTGGGAAGCAGACCAAGGCCGACAATGTGATTACGTGGCGATCCTTTACGGCAATATTCCGCTACGTCCTACCGACCTGACGGATCGAGCTATGAAGAAGCTGATCGAAACCGAGGCCGACAGCGTGCAGAGCGTCTATCCGGTGGAAAAAATGCACCCCTTCTGGATGAAAAAGCTCAGCGGCCCATTTCATGATGTGCTCGAGATGTACGAGGACAACCGGGTATACCGTCGCCAGGACCTGCCGCCGGTGTACATGCTCGATGCCGGCGTACTGGCCATGACCCGTACGAACCTGTTTAATGTGGACCCGGCCGAGCCGCACAACTTCCTGGGCCATGACCGACGGGGGATCGTGACCAGCCCGGGACAGGTCATGGACGTTGACGACGAGCTTGACTTGGCACTGGCTCAGGTTTTGTTGGAGAAAAGAGCCCAACCAGGGGGCCTGTAACGGTGGTATGGCATGACTATGCCCATCTGGAGCATGTCGGACCTTGGCCCAAGCAGAGACTGACGGCGACTTGAACCGAGTAGGCCTTTTAGCGTAATCTCTTAAAAACTCGTAAAATCTCCCCCGCTACCGGAATAGAAGTGAACCACCCCATGGGCAAAGGCCACGATCACGTTCGCGATGAGTTGCAGTTGGATACGCAGACCGGCCGGGTAAGCTGCCAGATCGTGGCAACGCTGGTCGGCGGCGTGCTGCTGATCTGCTCCTTTATCGCCCAGGCATTGTTCGAAAACGCGACTCACGCCGACATGCTGGGGGCACTGGCAGCGATCCTGCTGGGCACGCCATTGGTGGTAGTAGCGGCCAAGGATCTACTGCGTGGGCACATGCACATGAACGAGCTGGTCGCCCTGGCGGTGATCGCTGCTTTCGCGACCAACAACTATCAGGAATCGGGAGCGATCGCGTTCTTTATGATTCTTTCCGTGCTGGTGGAAAACCACACGGCCTTGGGCGCCCAGGCCAGTATCGAATCACTGGTCAAGATCACGCCCACGCGGGCCTACCTGGTCATCGACAGCCAGGAGAAACAGGTCGAGGCCAAGGACCTCAAACAGGGAGACCTTGTGCGTGTCCGCCCCGGTGACAACATCCCCGCCGACGGCATCGTGACACAGGGACAAAGCACCGTAAACCAGGCCACCATTACCGGCGAGTCCATCCCGGCTGACAAGACCACCGGTGATGAGGTCTTCAGCGGCACCATCAATCTGACCGGAACCATGGACATCCAGGTGACCAAGGCAGGATCGCAAACCACACTGGGCCGAGTCAAGCAGTTGATCCTCGAAGCCGAGGGGACGCGTATCCCCATCATGCGCATGATCGACCGCTATGCGGTGTGGTATACACCGACAATTTTGATGCTGGTGTTTATCGTCTGGTTTTTGACCTATGAAGGCGCTGGCCAGGATAGCTGGAAGCGGGTCATCTCCATGCTGGTGATCGCCTGCCCGTGCGCGCTGATATTGGCTACACCCTCCGCCATGGTGGCGGCGCTGTCCTCGGCAGCGAGACTGGGCGTGCTGATCAAAAACGTCAGCGACATGGAAGGAGCGAGGAACCTGACGGCCATGGTATTCGACAAAACCGGCACGCTGACCACCGGCGAACTGGAGGTAACGGCGCTTCGTCCATCCGAGGGCGTGCAAGCGACCGACCTGTTGCGGGCCGCAGCCTCGGTTGAGCAGCACAGCCGTCATCCCGTAGCTCGAGCGGTGGCGAAAGTGGCGCAAAAGGTGCGGCTTGATCTGCTCGACACGACAGGTTTTCAAGAGACAACGGGCCAAGGCGTGTCCGCGACCGCGGCAGGCACCCAACTGCGTGTGGGCCGGGCCGACTGGCTGGCCAAGTGTGAACCGGCAGTGGCCCAGCAGATACAGCAGGTCCAATCGCTTCCCGAGGCTGAGGGGCTAAGCGTGCTTTTTGTGGTGCAGCAGGAACGGTTGCTGGGCTGGATCGGCCTGGCCGACAACACCCGCCCCGAAGCCGCGACCGCGATGGACAAGTTGCGCAACATGGGGCTCAAGAGACTGATTATCGTGACCGGTGATCGTGAGTCGGTGGCCAAGCGCGTGGCCGGCCAAATGCATACCGAGTACATGGCCGAGGTGCTGCCACATGAGAAACTGGAGTTGGTCGACGATCTCAAACGACGCGGTCACCGGGTGGCGGTCATCGGTGACGGAGTCAATGACGCGCCAGCGTTGGCGGCTGGGGACATCTCGATCGCCATGGGCGTCGCCGGCAGCGACGTGGCCATTCATTCAGCATCGATCGCCCTGATGAACAACAACCTCAACCGCATACCGTTTTTCATCGAGCTATCGCGGCGCACCGGCCGAGTGATCAAGCAGAACGTGCTGATCGGGGCGCTGTTTATCACCATCGGCGAAGTGGTTGCCGGGCTAGGGTTCATGGCTCCGATCGTCGCAGCCGTGCTGCATCTGGTTAGCGGGCTGATCGTGGTGTTCAACTCGGCGCGGCTGGTCCGCAGCGGTGAGGAAATCGAGTACGCCGAGGCACAGCAGTTGGACGGCCAGCGGAGAAGGGAGCATACCGGCGATGATCGCCACAAGGCCCCGGCCGCTGCGACCGTGTCGCCGGCGTGATCAGCCGACTTCACGGGTTTGGAACAAGCTAATGGAAAGACATAGCATCCCGACAACGTAAAGGGCACAGTAGCCGCTAAGCCAAGCCACGTGCAGCATGGGAATCGAGTGTTCGCTGGTCAACGCATCGGCCATCCAAAGGTACTGAAGATTGGGCATGATCCAGTAAAGAAGGGCCGCTAAAGGATGACTTGCGCCAAGATCATGGTAAATCGAATTGCTAACCAGCCCCAGCATGAATACGCCCACACACACAACCATGGTCATCACCTGGCTGAGGCGTGTAGATACGGCGATGGCCACCGAGGTCAACACCAGTACTGCCTCAAAGATCAGCAACAGCGCGATAAGGATCTGACCCAACTGGCTGTCCTCCTTGGTAAATTCCGTGGCTATCGACTGGAACTGCCACGATTTGTCGATCACCAGCACAAAAAGCAAAGCCAGTGTGTTGATCGCCATGTAGGCAAAGACCACGCTGGAGGTAAAGACCCAGTGGTAGAGGTAATTACCCACCGCGGCAATCAAAACGGCCAAAGCCAAGGCGATGAACGCCGAGATGACGACTGGCCAGTCGATATTGTCGGACGCCGTTTCCATGACCTGGTGACGGATATTCACCAGATAGGTGACGGTGAGTATCCAGAAAGCCACTGCGATGGCGGCAGCGACACCGAAGTACTTGCCGAGCACAAACAGTGGCCGAGCAACCGGCTTACTAACCACGGTCAGGACTGTCTTGTTCTGAATCTCCGCGGTGATCACCCCGGTGGCGGAAAAACCCGCCAATGCCAAGCCGGTCAGAAAAAGCACGCTCAAACCCAAATCAATCATCAACTTGTTGTCGTCACCGAACGTGTAGCCAGCCACGTGGGTATTGGTCCACAGACCTATCGTCGCCACGAAGATCAGCACAGCGAAGATCGGCTGGCGGATCGACTCGATGAACGTGTTTCTGCCAATGGTCAATATCTGTTGAAACATGACGATCAAGCGGCTTTCAACTCAGGTGGTGGTGTTATAGCACAACATGTCCATAATGATAACGATTACGCGACCGCGGTTGTTCCCGGTCGGCACTTTGGACGGAAAATGTCAGGCGGTGGCCATCATGGCTGACGATCGGAAATCCTATCAACGCGCCGCCAGCGCGGCGTTGATCGGAATGGGCGTACAAGCGGCATTGACGGTCGCCATAGCGCTGAGCGGACTATGGTCTAACCTAGCTGCCCTGAACGCGGCGGCGTTCCACCTGTTGGGCGGGCTACCGATCTGGATCATCCTGTGGATGCTTTATAACCAGCATCGGCTGGAAAGGATCGAAGCGCTCGAGGCCGAGCAACTGGCCCAAGCCGACACCCAAACGGCCCGGCTATTCGAACAACACGCCGATGATCTGCAACTGGCCCAACGCCGGCTGAACAACCTCTACAGGTGGGGGCTGGGCATTGTCAGTTTTGTGGTGGCGATCTATCTGATCACGTTGGGCACCGTGTGGCTGTGGCTCAATACGCGATCGCCGATCGACGCCCAGGCCCTTGCCGCGTTGAACCCGCTGGTGTTACTGACCATCTGCCTTGCCACGAGCTTTGTGGCATTTATCACCGCCCGGTTTGTCGCGGGAATGACCCGCGTCCATGAATGGCAGTTACTGCGTGGCGGGGCCAGCTATCTGATGGGCAATGCCCTGATCGGCGGACTCGGCGCCATCGCCGCATTTGGGGCCTGGCTGAAGGTGCCGGGCATCTGGCAAGTGCTCGCCGTCATCGTGCCGCTGGCCATGTTGCTGATCGGTATCGAAATAATCTTGACGTTTCTGCTTAGCGCCTACCGGCCGCGCCGGCTCGGCGAGATACCGCGACCCGCGTTCGACAGCCGCGTCCTAGGCTTGACGACTAGCCCCGAGTCGATCGCCAAGGCCCTCAGTGACACCATCAACTATCAGTTCGGTTTCGAGGTCTCCCGCTCGTGGTTCTACCAGTTGCTTGCCCGGGCCATTACGCCGCTGATCATCTGCGGTGTGGCGGTGCTGATCCTGCTCAGTTCGATCGTTATCGTCGACCCGCATGAACAGGCGATTATCACGCGGTTCGGGCACTTGATGCGCAAGGTCGATCCGGGCATTCATCTCAAGTGGCCCTGGCCGACCTCCCGCGCCGAGCTTTATCCAGTGGGTCGGATTCACGAGGTATCGGTCGGCTCCGTACGGGCCACAACGGACCCGACCAAGGCCCTGTTGTGGACTACGCAGCACTCGCCCAATGTCAGCTACCTGATCACTGGCCCCACACCGCTTGCGACACACCTTAAAGCACATGCAAACAAGGACGAATCGAAACACGATGTGCCGGGCATGGCGTTGGTCGAGGCCGATATCATCGTGCAGTTTCGTGTGCGTGACTTGGAGTTGTTTGCGCGTAACGCCGCTGCCCCCCAACAATTGCTCACCGCAAAGATTCAACAGGAAAAATGGGCCCGGATGTCCAAGCGTTGGGAGGATGCCGGCCGCAACGGGCCGAATCCGACATTGAACCGCCAGCTAATCGAACCGAGCCCGACGCTCAAGGTAATCGGCCAGCGACGGGCCACCGCCTACTTCGCCCAACAGGACATTGACACGCTTTTGGCCAAGGGCCGCATGCTCGCCGGCGAAACGTTGAAACAGCAAATCCAGGCTGACATTGACGAGCAACATCTGGGTCTTGAGATCGTGTTCGTCGGCTTGGCCGGGATTCACCCGCCCATGGCCAGCGAGGTCGCCAAAATGTTTCACGAACAGATCAATGCGCTTCAGCAAGAGAAAAGCATGATCGAGGAATCGCGGACGCAAGAAATTTCGCTGTTGACGTCGGCGGCAGGTACGCCGCAGAAGGCCATGGAAATCTACAATCAGATCACAGCCATTGACCAGGTTCAGCGGCAGATAGACCAGAGGCGTGAAAATGGTGACCAGCACCAACAGGCCGAACTCAAGCAACGCAAGGCGCAACTGGAACAGACGGCCAACCAGATACTACTGGGCGCCGGTGGCGAAGCATCACAGAAACTATACGAGGCGTTGGCCTATCGCTGGCGACTGGTCATCAACGAGCAGGCGGAGGTCGATCTGTTCAAAGCTCGAACCCAAACCTACCAGCACGTGCCCCACTACTACAGAGCACGGCTGTATCTCGATACGCTGGCCAAGGGCATCGGCCCATTGCCACGGAAAATGATCGTCCCGGTCGATCCTGAATTGCGTTTCGAGGTCAAGACAATGGAATCGACCCTGGGCAGCCTCTTGGGAAATGAATGACAACACACTGGCGGCGAAGGCAACCAGCCGCCAAGCGTCCACGACACACACGGAGCCTGGCTCAATCATGAAAAACCCATTGACACTTCTTATTGCACTAGTAATCGTATTGTTTTTGGCCTGTTACATGGTGCTTTACCAGGTGCGGTATGACGAAGTGGTCATCCTTACCACCTTTGGCAAAGCGACCGACAAGAACATTCACAAAACGAAACCGTGGCCCTATCTGAAATGGCCTTGGCCCATTCAAGGCGTGACCCGTTACAAGACGCGCCTGCGCGTGATGGAGGATCAACTCAACGAAATCCAGACGGCAGACGGCTACGCGTTGATTATCAAAACCTACGTGGCTTGGCGCGTCGATACCCAGAACCCGCTCAGTTTCTTTCGGCGGTACAAAAGCGTAATTCTGGCACAGAGTCAACTCAACAGCCAAGTCCGCAACATCAAAGGCGTCATCAGCCAGCATAATTTCGAGGAATTGGTGAACACAGACCCGGGCAAGATCAGGTTGACGCAAATAGAACGGACAATGCGCGACACGCTGGCCAAGCACTTTACACCCGAGGGTCTACAAATCGTACAATTCGGCATTCTCCGCATCGAGTTGCCCGAGAATGTGACCGAAGGCGTGTTCGAGAATATGAAAAAGACGCGAGAGCGACTGGCAGCGGAAACTCGAGATCGCGGCGAAGCCACTTCCAATAGCATCAGGAGTGAGGCAGAGTCGATCAACAAACGTATCCTCGCGTTTGCCGAAGGACGCGCCAAGGAAATCAAGGCGGTAGGCGAAAAAGAAGCGATGGACCTCATGGTCAAGTTTAAGAAGGACGAACAGTTCGCCTCGTTTCTTTTCCAGATCGAGGCCGTGGAGAGAATGTTCCAAGGCGGTACGACCACGTGGTTCATGACTGAGCAGCAACTGATCAAACCTAATTTTGACACGGACTTCGCCAAGTAAGGAACGTCAGATCAGCAACCGGAACTAGAATACAACAATGGGAAAATCACAAAATCCATTCGAGCACCATCATCCTCACCACGAAGATGATGAGCCGGCCACCTTGGTGGACCCGGCACAAGAATCGCTGTCCGATGCCCTACACGTCAGTTTCTTCGTGCTCAAAATCGTGATGGTTGTGCTATTGGTGTGGTACGCGTTCAGCAACGTATTCAACGTGCAGGAGACGCAGGTGGCGGTGCGGCTGCGATTCGGAAACATCGTCGGCGGCGACCAAGTGAATAAAGGCGTGCTGGAGCCGGGCGGGTATCTGAGCTTTCCCTACCCGATCGATCAAATCATCCACATACCGACCGAAATTCAAACTGCAAACCTCGACAATTCGTTCTGGTTTGAGGTGACCGAGGATCAAAAAGCGATGACCAGCACACAACTGGCATCGCTGAAGAGCAATGCGTTGAACCCGGAGAAGGACAACTACCTGCTGACTGGCGACACCAATGTGGTACACTCCAAGTGGAAGATCAGCTACCAGGTGGGCGGCAAGAAAAGCGACCCTTCATTCACTACCAATGTAAAGAACTACGTGACGAACATCGGCAACATGGAATCAGCCGAGGTGCTGATACGCCTGGTGAGCGAACGTCAGATCGTGACGCTTGCTGCGAGGTGCAAATCCGAGCAACTGATTAAATCCCTCAGTGACATCCAGCGTGCCGAGTTGAAGGCGGCCATTCAGGCATCACTGGACGAACTGGTCAGCGGCCTACGGGTCACATCGGTAATGATGGAAACATCGCGGGTGCCCAATCCCGTATGGCTTGCATTCAATGCCGTGACGGACGCAGAAAACAAGGCAGGCCAAGCCATCCAGAAAGCCCACAGCGAGTCACAAAAGATACTGATCTCCACGGCTGGGCCAGCACACCCGGCATTGCAATTGCTTATCCGTGAATATGAGATTGCCCATGAAAGCACTGATGTCCAAGCAATCGCTTCAGTGCAAGCCAAGCTTGACGAGGTGCTGCGGACCATGATGATCGACCAAGGTGGCAGGCCCGTGAGAATCGAAGGGCAGGTACGAACCCTCATTGCCCAGGCCAAAACGCACCGCGATCAATACGTCAAGCAGGTAACCGCCGAGGCCCAACTTTTTGAAAGTTTGCTCGATCAGTATCGCAAGTCTCCACAGGTCGTGCGTAGACGGTTAATCGAACAGATGCGGCAAAAGATCATGACCGGCGAACGCGTCGAATTGATCGTCGTGCCGCCGGGCAAGTTCGTGCTGGAGACCAACACGGATGCTGCACGCCGCGCCGATTGGCTTGAAAAGGATCGCGAAGAACAGAAGCAGCAGCCGGCAAAACAATAGTGTCAATACCACCGGGCCGACAACGGACAGGCCGTGACCAACCGTGTTAGATTTGGGGTTGAGGTCATCGAGCGTACGGTGAGCAGTGGAGCGATACATGGCCAAAAGTCAACAACTGGCTGATTTGACAACGAAGTCACCGACTGTGCCCGAGAATATAGTTGTCAAGTGCACAAGGCTGACGAAAGTATTTCATGATTTTTGGTTTCGTAACCGGGTCCGTGCCGTGGATGAAGTTGACTTGGATGTGCGCCGTGGCGAGGTATTCGGTCTGCTGGGGCCCAACGGATCGGGCAAATCAACGACGATCAAGATGCTGCTGGGACTGCTGCATCCCACATCGGGGCGCATCTCCGTGTTCGGCAAGAGGCCAGACGATGTGGCTATCAAAAGCCAGATAGGCTATCTGCCCGAGGAGTCATACCTGTACCGATTCCTCAACGCGCGGGAAACACTGGAATATTATGGCCGGTTGTTTCATCAGAGCCGTACGCAGCGACAGGTGAGGATCGACAAATTGCTGAAAATGGTCGGCCTGGAAGGCGTGCAGCGGAGGTCGGTTGGTGAGTACTCCAAGGGCATGCAGCGCCGCATCGGCCTGGCCCAGGCGCTTATTAATGACCCGCAACTTCTCATACTCGATGAGCCGACGACTGGACTGGACCCGATCGGCACCAAACAGATCAAAGACCTGATCCTGACACTCAAGCAGCGTGGCAAAACGATTCTGCTGTGCTCGCACCTTCTGGCGGACGTCGAGGACGTGTGCGACCGGGTTGCGGTGATGTACGGCGGTCGGGTGCAACGACACGGTTCAGTGGACGATCTGCTGACACAGCAGAACATGACAACTTTGCAAACCGAATCGCTCGACGCTGAAACGCTCAAGCAGATCGAGGAACTGCTGACGCGTCGCGGCAAGCACATCGAGAAGATTGAACAACCGCGACAGAAACTGGAGACGCTGTTTCTGGACATCGTTCACGAGGCGCTATCGAGCGGCGCTGCCACCAGCGGAGCCTCGTCGGACGGCCAGATCGCCGACTTTCTCGTCGGCGAAGACCGTGCAGCACACCTGCCTGAATCAGTCGAGCCCGAGCAGGTGCTAGACGACTTGTTAGGTAAGCCTGAGACGAAAGAAAAGGCGACGCCGCAACCTGTTTCGCAGCCACCCGTGCCCCAACTGTCGCCGGCAGCCGTGGATCAGGACGTAATCACTGATCTGGCTGCCGAAACACCAGGGGTGAACGTCAATGCCGACCCACAACCGACCACGCCAAAGCCCAAGCCAACGGAGGTTGACCATTCGGTGATTGACGCGTTGACTGGTAACCAACCGGACACCACGAATAACGAAGAGACGGCCGAACCGGCATCAGGAACTTCCCCTGCAAAGAAAGCGAAATCCGACAACGAGCGGTCGGGCCAGGGGTTTGACAATGCCTCAGGCGACGTGCCAAACCATGACCACAACGCAAGCAACGAGGAACAATCACGTGGCGGGAGCCAATAACCGTGTGGCGCAAACGCTGGATGCAATGGCTTACTCTCTGGCTTGGACTGGGTGTCGTTGGTGGTAGCGTCAGCGTTCTGCTGTCCGCCCAGGGGCTGACCTACGCGGGCTTCGTGCTTAGACACCTCACGATCGGAGTTTGCTACCTGTGGCTGGTCGGTGGGATATTTGCCCTGGCCCAGCAACGCTACGTCCTGTGGTCGGTGATTCATTTAGCAGCGGGCGTCGTCGTGGGCCTCTTGGCCATGACCTTTGTCTTGATTCATGAATCAAGCGTCATGCTCTTTCTGCTGTGCGCAGGGGTTGGGATTCGCAGTGTAGTGGTCGTGCGCGCTTTCACGGACCGCCCCTCATGGCGGCCAATGATGGTCATGCTCCTGGGCGCTTTCGACATTATGGTCATCAGCGAGGTGGCGCTGTTGATCGAATCGGACTCGTTGGCCATCGGTTTGCGCGGCATGTACCTCATGCTAGCCTCGTTCCTCGGCGGGTTGTGGTTGATCCGCCTGTTGCTTTCGCTGGGCAGCCCTGTCCTTGGCGTGGCCAGAACACTGATCGATGAAGCGGTGCGCATGAAGGTGGCGCTGGTATTTATCGTACTCATACTGGTGATCATGCCAGCACTGCCTTTTGCCAATGAATCCAACGAGGCGTTGCGGTACCGGATCGGCACGTTCTTGCACTGGTCGCTCTGGTCGACGTCACTATTGCTGGGACTGATGACGGTGTTCTTGGCCTGCGGCACGATCTGTGGCGAAGTACGCGACCGCCAGATCTACCTGACGATGACCAAGCCGGTCAGCCGCGGCCAGTATCTGCTGGGCAAGTGGCTGGGCATCGCCCTTTTGAACTTGTTGCTGATCTGCGTGTCCGGCGCCGGCATCTACACGTTTGCCCGGCTAATGCAGGGCTTCGAGGCAATCAACGAATACGACAAGGCGATGGTATATGAGCAAGTGCTCACCGCACGCACCTCAGTCATTCCGCAGATGCCCGAAGGCCAGTCTGCCGAGGGGCTGGTGAACAAACAATTACAGCATGTTATGCAGGAGCAGCGATACGGTGAATCACTGCTCAACAACGAGCAAGCACGGAAGGAAGCATTTAACCTTGTCATCGAGCGCTGGCACACCGTGCCCAAGGGCGGATCACAGACTTATGTGTTTACAGATTTGGGATCTGTACGGCTGCGTGAAGACGTACAGACCGTACAATTGCTGATCAAGCCGAGCGCGATGGATCTGCCCGATAACGGCCAGATCACGTTGAAGATGAAGATCAACGGCCGGCCATTTGCTATTCCCCAAACAATACTACATGAGCTTGTCCAGGTGATCGAGATTCCGCTGTGGTGGATCAATGAGCATGGCTGGCTGGAAGTCCAGATCGACAACGAACACATCAGCGACGTAAGCTTTTCCCCCGATAAAGGGATGCAACTACTGTATAAGACAGGTTCGTTTGAATCGAACCTGCTGCGGGCGGTGATGATGATCTGGCTGCAGCAATGTTTTTTGGCCATGGTCGGCCTGATGGCGGGCACGTTGGTTACCTTTCCCGTAGCGTGCTTGTTTTCGATGATGATTTTTCTGACGGCAATCACCAGTGGATTCCTCACTGAATCGCTGTCGGAATATGCGGTTCACGTCGATGAGAACGCCACGACGTGGCAGACGATCACCCAGTACACCACCACCATGTGGAGGCACCTTGGAACGGGCGAATACTGGAAAGCGGTGAAGGTGCCCATTCAGGTCATGGCGGAGGCGGCAGTGGTGCTGGTACCGTCCTTTGCCAAGTACAACCCCGCCCCTCTGGTTGCCGAGGGCAAACTCGTGACGGACAAACTGATGGGCGAGGCGGTGCTGTTTGTCGGGCTTGTGTGGACGGGGTTGACCGGGCTAATCGGGTATCTGATCTTTCGGAAACGCGAACTGGCACGGGTTACGTTGTAGAATCGCCACCGGCATGAAGTAAGACCCGGGCGGGCCAGCGTCTGGTAGTAGATACGCTCACAGCGAATTGGCGACACAGTAGACAATCATGAATTTCAATCGTGTGATCCTAGCGGTCTCGGTCGTGGCAACGATCGGGTGTTTAAGCGTTGCCGCGTGGATGGGCAAGCCCATCAATCAGCAGCGTCAGGATTACCGGCTGACCTACAACAGCGAAAAAAACGCCGCTGTTCCCAAGCACATCATGTGGGGCCAAGTGGCCCTGGGTTCGTTTCGCGGGATATTCGTTGATTTTCTGTGGTATCGGGCCTTCCAGATGAAGCAAGCTGGCCAGCACCGTGAGGCACAGCAACTAAGCAAGTGGATATGTCTACTGCAGCCACGGTTCGACAAGGTCTGGTCTTACCGGGCGTGGGACATGGCTTACAACATTTCCGTCACCACGCACACGCAGGAAGAGCGATGGAACTGGGTCAACAAGGGTATTCGGCTGCTACGCAACGAGGGGGTGCGGTATAACCCCGACTCAGTCTTGATCAAGAAGGAGTTGTCTTGGATCTTCTTTCACAAGATCGGCGCCATGTCCGACGACGTGCACTGGTATTACCGCCGCAGACTGGCCCACGAATGGCAACAGATCCTCGGAACCCCGGAGGGTGAGACCACCGAACGGGTAATTGCGCGGATGCAAGCGGTAGCGTTGGCCCCGGACTCGGTGCAGCAATTGCGCGAAAAAGAACATATGGACAAGCTTCTGGAACAACTGGCAGCCGTGGGCTATACCGTCAGTGACGTGTCACCAACTGAGAACGAAAAGCTGTTGCAGGCGATCGGCTCGATCCTGATGTACCTGTTTTCCGAAGACCGGCCGTTCATGGATTTCACGCCTCCCTGGGCCGATCACCTCGACAGCCAGGTACTCACCCTGATGCGCGACGAGCAAATGATTAAAGGGCTCGATGCACTGGTGTCGTTTCTGCGAAAAAAAGTGCTTCAGGATACTTACAACATGGATCCGCACTACATGTGGCGGATGATGGCACCGCGCAGGGATGAAGAAACCGGCGATCCTCAGGCTGTGGATGGCTTTGGATTTGGACCCATGGACTGGCGCCACCCCGCGGCCCATTCTGCCTACTGGGCAGCGCAGGGGATCGAGTCGGCGAAAAAATCACGCAACAAACGCGACATCGACCAACTGAATACCGACCGACAGATTATTCATTCCATGCAGTCACTGACACGCACCGGTCGCATCACCTATGACCCAGTCAGCGA
>Ga0310125_10000243_pt1 | contig 24735 bp, 20 predicted proteins | sample CB11b_Tmax_Bot8__FD_203508 | JGI IMG/M metagenome (GOLD analysis project Ga0310125, IMG submission 203508) | Marine microbial communities from Western Arctic Ocean, Canada - CB11b_Tmax_Bot8 | ecosystem: Environmental > Aquatic > Marine > Oceanic | place: Canada: Western Arctic Ocean | collected... | reverse complement strand
TCAACTGGTGACGCCACTATTACGGGCTTTTTCAGCTGCTCATTTGTCCAACCTTACAGCGAGTTCTTCCAGCAGTTCGTCGGTGATGCCGGCGTCCTGGAGAACCTGCGCGATCTTCTGGGTTTCTTCGGCGTACATCTCTGCAGCCCACTGAGGAACCCACGTGCGATATCCACCGCCAATTGCCCACTGTGCGCAACGATTGGCGAGGGTGTCCACGGGCCCGAGTCCAGCGTCGTCGAGTGGTGCTTTATCCACTTTTCAACCTCACAGTAATGTCCCCCTTGCGTAGAGGGCACCAGTCGGGGGGAGTTCCATGCCTGGGATGTCTGGGGATCGTTCGCGCAATCTTGGAATCCACCTCAAGGCACAGGTTCCAGTCCTCGTTGCAGAATGGGCAATCCGCATACCCTGAGATCGTGCGCACCTTCGACCTGCCTCCTTGTCGAGGATGTGCACAGGGGTGCCGACGTCGATGGTGCTACCGTGTTGTGGGTGCTTCTCGGTGTCGTTGTAGGGCATGCTCCCAACCTATACGGGGCGATTTGCATGCGCCAGGGATTTCTGAGGCTTCCATCATCCAACGCCCCTGGCCCTCGCGCGAGCCTCGAAGTCCGGCTCATCCAGCAGCGTAAACACCAGGTCCTCCTGCTTTCACTTCGAAGATCTTTGTGATGTGATCTTTCGCCCATTCTCTTGCTGCCATCGCTGCCAACTCAAAGGTTGGTTCCGGGGCCATTACTTTCGCTTGGTGGGTCACAGACTCATGCCGGTTCGCCACCAACACGTGCGCAATGTACTGGGCGTACTTGTCCTTTTCGATGTAGACACCGACCTCAGTCCACTGTCGCTGCCCGGTGCCCCCCATTGCGTGATGTAGATTCCGTCACCGTCGAACACCTGGATGAGTTGCCAGCATCAAGCACATACATGTGGTTGTCTGGCGCGACGTCCATCGAGATCGGGGACGAGAACTTTCCCGCGGCCACTCCGAAACCGTCACCAAGTTCGGAGGTCCCGAACAATCTAGGAAGACTCACTCTGCCCGTTGTGACACTTACAATCGTCTTGCTGATGACAATGCGTTCGGATATCAGACACCGGCGAGTCGAAAGGAAACACGTGTTGATCGCGTAGTCCTCGTACGCCCCTGTGGCTGGTACACAGAAAAAGCCCCTGAAAACTTTCGTCTTCAGGAGCTTCTCTTATGGCGGGACCGACGAGATTCGAACTCGCGACCTCCTGCGTGACAGGCAGGCGTTCTAACCAGCTGAACTACGATCCCAACTTAAAATCTCAGGATGGGAAAAACTAACGGTGGGCTCCTTCATTGTCAACGGATCGGCCGTTTGGGTCAGGTGACGAGATGCCGCTTGTCCCACTCTTCGCCCTCCTTCTTGATACGCTTGAGGGCGCCACGCATGAGTTGACGTTTCAGGGGGGCGATGAGATCGATGAACAGTTTGCCATGGAGATGGTCGATCTCGTGCTGCAGGACCCGGGCGTAGAATCCCTCTGCGTTGAATTTGAAGGGTTGTCCATTCTGATCGAGGGCGGAGACATCGACGTTGGTATAACGGGAGACCTCGCCGTACACGTCTGGAATACTCAGGCAACCCTCCTCGGCGGTGGCCATGCCCTGGCCGATGTCGATGACGGGGTTCACGAGAGCGATGGGCGGCAGACTCGGTTCGGTGGCCGAAACATCGATGATGATCACCCGCCGCGAAACGCCGATCTGCGGCGCTGCCAGTCCCACCCCTTCGGCTTCCTCGAGGCTGTCGAAGAGGTCGCGGATCAGGGCCTGGACCCCCGCGTCGATGGCCGCCACAGGATCCGCCTTACGACGCAGAACTTTGGAACCATACTGGACGATCTCGCGGACCAAGGTGGCTCTTTAGTCCAACGGGATCAGGTCGAGGGCGACATACTGGGCGCCCACCGCTTCGGCGGCGGCGACGACGCTGGAGCGCAGCCTCTCGTCAGTCAATTGTGCGGTGGTGCCAGATGCCACGCGGATCCAGGTGATCTGTTGGGCCTCACCAGACGCGATCATTCCCAGCCCAAGTTCTTCGGCGGTGGTGGCCAAGTCCCCGGTGGAGGCTTCCTCCGAGGCCTTCTCCTGCAAGACCTCGTTCATCGATCCAGAACGGAAGCCGCGCAGATCGGCGGTGACGCGAGTGTAGCCCAACTCTTTCAGGCCCGAGGCCAGCCGAGTGCGCAGGTCGGCGTCGCCGAGTAGTCGTTCCAGATCGTCGGCGGGTAGTTCGATGCGCGCCACGTCGTCGTGATGACGGACGCGGACGTGGGAGCCGAACCCTTGGGCACGGACCAGCTTTTCGGCCTTGTCGACGCGGCGCAAACCGGTGGATGTAACCGGCGTGCCGTAGGGGAATCGGGAGGACAGGCAGGCCATGGCGGGACGATTCCACACGGGGATGTCCCAGCGTCTGGCCAACTCGCGCACGTCGGCCTTGGTGAAGCCCGCCTCCTGCAGTGGCGCCCGGACGCCGTGTTCCCGCGCCGCCGTTGCCCCCGGTCTGAAGTCTCCCGTGTCATCGATGTTGTGACCATAGAGCAGATTGTCCACCTGCAGCCTGGTGGCGACATCCTCCATGTGTACGAACAATTCTGACTTGCAGAAATAACAGCGATTTACCGGGTTGCTGGCGTAGTCAGGATTGTCGAGTTCACGGGTTTTCACGATCTCGTGCCGGATACCGAGGCGCTGGACGATCTCGACAGCCTGTTCGAGTTCGCCCTCGGCGTAACTTTCGGAATCGGCGGTGACGGCGATCGCGTCGTCACCCAGCACCCGATGCGCCGCAACGATGAGCAGGGCGCTATCGACGCCACCGGAATAGCCGACGAGCACGCGGCCAAGTTCGCCAAGCACTTCATTCAAGGACCGGAGCTTGTCCTCCAATGTGCGACCATCAGCGTCGGCAGGGCTGTTTTCGATCTGCAAGGTTGTCATTTAGATGGCCGAAGCTTCCGGTTCGAGTACGGCGGCTGGCACGAGTACAGCATCGATCATGCCGTGGAGAATTTTCTTGTCCGCAGGACAGACCAGGCATTGCACACCGGCGAGGGCAACTTCCTCCGCTGCGTGGCCTCCGGTGGTATAGTAGTACGGACGCAGCAACACGCGGCCGTGCATCGACTTGATCTGGTCGGTCTCGAAATCGTAGTAACGAGCGGGAAGCCGTGCACCTTTGTGGTACTGCTGCAGTACGTGTGGTGTCGTCTGAAAGGACGCCAGCGCCGTCTGCAGGGCAGCCTGCCACTCTTGCTCGGGCACGTCGTGGCCGATGGTCACCCCCTTGCTCTGCTGCGCATCCTCGGCAAATCCGGAAGGTTTAATGACGAGTTCCCGTTCCTTTTTGCTCAGGTGCATCAACTCCGTCCAGTTGCAGACAACGCGGCCACCCACGAGCAGGTCGGGGATGACGGCATGCGGCGGCACCGGCGTGGAGTCGAGGATCCAGGTATGGGGGATGACGGCCTTGAGCAACTCGTAGGCATCGCGCTGCAGTTCCCGATGCCAGAAATCGGCAAGGCGGGGATGGTGAAACAGGGCGAGCCACATCTTCTCTTCGAGAAAGGCCTTCATCGGTGGTGTCACACGGACGCTGTTCTTCTTCACGTGATATGACAACAACTCGACCTTGGGAATGTTTGGCAAGTCGAAGAGTTCGAAGAAGCGGTAGACGATGTCGGCGCGGATGCGGGTTCCGTCGACCTCGATGAGGACACCCTCATCATCGACGTGAAGATCTTTGGGATGACGACAGTGGACCGGGCGTCCACGCTCACGCAGGGCGCCGGCGAGCCAGTCCATTTCCTCGCGGTAACTGTCGGATTCGTCGGAGATGATAATACAGACGACGGGATCATGCCCCGCGGTTTTGACGCCGGCTATGATCGCACCGTAAAAGCCATCCACCAGCCCATCGGCACCGCCCACCAGTTCGTATCCAATATCTGCGTACGACGCCGAAACCTGGGCGGTAAAGCCGATGCCACCGGGAATCGAATCGAACTCGGCGACTCGCACCCCATCGGCGGTGATGATCAAATCCGGTCGCAGGACGGCGGGCAGATGCGACTTGACGCGGTTGAGCCGACTCAACTCGATGGCGCGTTCAGATTTGCCGGCATCGAGATACTGGTGCACGAAGGCGGGCTGCAGTCCTTTCACACTCTGATGGTAGAGCAGATTGCAGGCCTTGTTGAAGGCGTGGATCGCCGGTCCCAATCGCAACAGGACGTCGTGTTGTTCCGGTGTCAGCCAGAATGGCTCGGGGGAGATACGCCACGGCAGCCGGCTGTCCGGGTGCAGACGGGAGCGATCTCCCTCGAAGAGGAAATCGACGGGGGAACTTTCATTGATACGACGACAGATCTCGCGGGGGTCGGACTGGATTGCGCAGAGAGACATAAGGAGTGGAACCGGGGCCGCAGGTCAGAGGGGTAAGTCAATCGAAGTGGCTGATAATGTAACGGATAGGTCAGGTGTCGCAACGCCATGACCTTTTCGGCCCCGCCTGGGACTGCTATCTTCGCCAGCGATTGCCGGCTCAGGAATTGACGGAAAACAGGAGAGTACAAGTGAAACAATTGCAGGATCGCCGCGCCCTGGTCACGGGGGGTGGCAGGGGCATCGGTCGAGTCATCGCTCTGAGACTGGCCGAAGCGGGTGCGGACGTGGCATTGCTGGCACGCTCACGGGATGAGATTGAGCTTGTTGCGTCCGAGTTGGGTGCCAGAGGCGTCCGGTCCCTGGCCCTCACAGCGGACCTGGCGGATGGTGCCGCGGTTGCCGCCGCTGTGGCCAGCATCGAGGACGCCTGGGGGGGGGTTGACATTCTCGTCAACAATGCTGCCATCCTCGGTCCGGTGGGACCCTCACACGAGGTCGATCCCGAGGCCTGGTTCGAGGCGATCCGAATCAATCTGGGCGGCTCATTCCTGTGCAGCCGTGCCGTATTGCCCGGGATGATCGCGCGCCGAGATGGCCGCATCATCAACCTGTCCGGCGGTGGCGCCGTCAGCCCCCGGCCCTGGTTCAGTGCGTATGGAGCCTCCAAAGCAGCGGTTGTGCGGTTTACCGAAACCCTCGCCGCGGAGGTGGCTGACCATGGAATCCAGGTAAATGCCATATCACCCGGTTCCGTGAATACAAAAATGACGGAAGATGCCGTCGCCGCAGGTACACGCGCCGGTGACGAGGCTGAGGAGGCGCGTCGCCAACTGTCGGAGGGTGGCACACCCCCGGAATGTGCCGCTGAACTCGTCCTCTACCTGGCGTCTCCTCGATCAATGGGTCTGACGGGAAAGACACTGGCTGTCGGCTGGGATGATTGGGAGGCGATCGATGTGGAGGCGGTGATGCAGAGCGAAATCTACACGGTGCGGCGGGTGAAAGCATGAGCGGCGGCGATCCTCATCGGGTGTTGCTTGTGGGTGCCGGTGGTGTCGGCTGCAAACGGGCGGCGGCCATCACCGCCCATGCCGATACCAGGCTGGTTGCTGTGTGTGATGTTGACGGCTCCGCAGCCACGGAACTGGCCGACCAATGCGGTGCTACCGCATACACCGATTGGCCCTCGGCGATAGGTGAAACCGACGTGGATCTCGTCGTCGTGTCGACGACTCACGATGTGCTTGCCACCGTCAGCGTCGCCGCTCTGCAAGCGGGCCGACATGTGTTGTGCGAGAAACCCCTGGGTCGAAACCGAGAGGAGGTGGCCACCGCCGTCGCCGCCGCCACAGCGTGTGATCGGGTGTTGCGCGCCGGCTACAATCACCGCTTTCATCCAGCGATTGTCCGGCTGCACAGCGCCGCGATCTCTGGTCGCCTCGGTCCTCTGATCAGCCTCCGTGGACGGTATGGCCACGGTGGTCGCCCCGGTTACGATCGTGAGTGGCGCGCCGATCCGGCCATTTCGGGTGGCGGGGAATTGCTCGACCAGGGAGCCCATCTGCTGGATCTGTGCCGGTGGCTACTCGGCGACTTTGCCAGTGTCGTCGCCCATACACAGACCGCATTCTGGGACATGCCCGTAGAGGACAATGCCTTCGCGCTGCTGCGCACCGAGGCCGGACAGGTGGCATCCGTGCACGTCAGCTGGACCCAGTGGCGCAATCTGTTCAGTCTGGAGCTCTTTGGTCGAGACGGTTATGCCACCGCCGAGGGTTTGGGCGGCTCATATGGTGCTGAACGGTTCACCTTGGGTCTCCGGTCCGCCCAAGGGGGGGCACCAGCGGAGGAAACCGAGCTCTTCGACGCGGCTGATCCCTCCTGGGAGTTGGAATGGGCTGCATTTGTCCATGCCATCGAGGGAGGCTCGAGCCCGGGCGCGGATGGTGGGGATGGGCTGGTCACGATGGAGTGGATCCAGCGCGTCTACGCCTCTGCCGGCGCCTCTGGTGCGCCTGTGTCAGCTGCGGCTACCCCCTGGTAAAAACAGTAGGTAAGGATCTCTTGTGCAGGTGTTGTTCTGGTTGACTGACGGCGGTTTTTTCACCGTTGGTCGATTTTTTTCCCCGACAGGTCGGCAAGTTTTCTTACATTGATGTCCTGTCGGGCCACGGATCGTCGCGAGCCGCGGATCGACGTACCTGCTCATGTCCACTTCTACTACGGGAATGTCGCTATGCGTACGGATCAGGACGCTGCACAGGTCGAGCGCGTCTCCCTGGCCTATCGTCGATTGGCTAACGCTATGATTCTTAGCACGTTACGGGAGATCTCGAAAACCGAAGAAGTAGAGGTAGAGGCACCAGAGGTTGATTTTGTGGAAAGTGCCCGGATCGATAAGTGGTGCGAACTCGCAGGTCTCGAACCGGAGGTCGTGCGCCTAGCGGCGCGTCGCCTCATCGGCGTGCGAGTGGCCACCATCTGATCAACCATCGCATCACCTGCAAGAAGCTCAATGACCCCGGGAAGCGTTCGTTTCCGGGGCATTTTGCTGTTCTGTCACCTGCGAGTGAGGCGTTTGCCTCTGGCATAGTCGAGAACGCCTCGCACGATTTTTTCGGCGTCACGATGACGCAACTGTTCGAATCGCAAGGCCCAGGCGTGATGGACGTAGGCGAGATTCCGCACTTCCACGAGAGCTTTCACACTGGCGGGATTGTTGCGCAGGACCGCCAGGGACTGACCGCGTGTCCGGGCTCCCGCCCCGAGAGCGGGTAGCAGTGCCTTGGCGAAGCTGCGGGAGGCCGAATCGTGTTTGTTACGGCTTTCGTAATAGAGCACGACGGCGCCCTCGGGCGCCCGTGCGTCGATGTCGGCATGGAACGACAGGAAGATGGTGCGATTCTTCGGCGCGCCCCGGAAGGCCTCTTCGGCAATGCGCACCCGCTGGGCAAGGCCACGTGATGTGCCCATGGGCCAGTCGCGTGGGCGGTTTCGCCGATTGTATGTATAGCTGTTGAAGACCTCATTCATCTCATGGACAAAGGTCTGCGCCGGCGGCGCCGTGTGGCGGATGAGGTGATTGGGGCTGAGTAGCGTGACATCGACGTGAGCTCCATGCAGTCGCAGGAGCACATACGCCCTCAGGGTGATGTCATAGACGTATTCGTCTTCGACGACGTAGAGCTTCTTGCCCGCGCCATCGACGGTGGGCACGATGGCCCCGGGGTCGATGCCACCATGGCCAGGATCAAGAACGATGTGCCATCCCGCCAGGTCGTCACTCAGGCGGCCCATGGTTCGAACTCTGCGTTCGAATGAGCTCCAGACCTGCAGCGCCTGGCGATAGGCCTTGAGCGGCGAAGCCGGGTGGATCTCGGAGTATTCGGCCCCCTTCTGTCGGTTCGCCTTCGGCCGCTGTCCGAAGTATGGACCATTATCCAATTTGATAAATGGCAGACCAGCCACTTCTGAGAAGAGGTCATCCCACGGGATCTGTGACTGTTCCAGTCGGTGCGCCTGGCCGAGCATGGGGCGCACCTTGAGCGTCTGGCCTGGGTGGATGACGGTGCCTTTCAGGTCGTTGAGTTTTTGTAACTCGGAGACACTCATCTGATGCAGTTGGGCGATCTCCGAAAGGTTGTCACCGCGGGCGACGGTGTACGACGCCAGGCGCTTTGAGGAATCGGCACTCAGCCGCAGTTGTTGGCCGGGAAGAATGCGGCTGCCACTCAGGTCATTCAGTCTCTGCAAGTCACCAACGGTCATATCGTATGCCCGGGCGATCTCCCAGAGTGCGTCGCCTCGCTCGACAACGTGCACTGTCGATGGCGTGGAGCGCAGGTGCAGCTTCTGACCGGGGCGAATGAGGTCCCCGTCGATGCCGTTGAGTTGACGTAGGATGCCCAATTCCACCCGATGCAGAACGGCGATCTCTGACAGCGTCTGACTTCGCTGCACGACATGGGTGCCCTCCTCATTACGGGCCGGTCGGAGGCGCAATTTTTGCCCGGGTTGGATGCGGTCCCCCGTCAGGCCATTGAGCCGGCGCAGCAGCACCAGGCCGACATCGAAGCGCTTGCCAATGCGGGACAGGTTGTCACCGGCGCGCACTGTGTAACCCTCTTGAGGGGTATCGTCTGTATGTGCCGGAGGGTTGGAAATGCGAAGGGTCTGTCCCACGCGGATGTCGTCGTCTCTCAGGTCGTTAAGCCGACGAAGCTGAGCGAGTGTCGTGCCCTGGGCGACGGCAATCTCGGAGAGTGTGTCACCACGGCGTACCACGAGTGTACCGCTGTTCGTTGTCATGCGCATCACCGGTGCGGTGGCACGGCAGCGCAGCTTCTGGCCGACGCGGATGCGGTCGTTGCGCAGGCCGTTGAGCTGGCTCAATGTGGTGACTGTGACCCCATAACGCAGGGCGATGGCTGAGAGTGTGTCGCCAGGGCGCACGGTGTAACTGTCCGAGAGGGTGATGGTCAGCCTCTGACCGACGGCGATGTGGTCGGAAGAGAGACCATTCCAGCGTTTCAGATCACCGACGGAGGTGCCATAGCGGGCGGCGATCTGAGACAGAGTCTCCGCTGCGCTCACAGTATGAGTGGCGCCATAAGCGACGCCGCGCCATGGCAACAGAACGAGGCAGAGCGCCACGAGCAGAGCGCGCATCACCAGCATGTGGGTACGAGGCAACAGCGAGGCCGCAGACGGACAGGGGGAGCGGGTAGATGGAAAAGACGACGAGCCAGGACACCAGACCCGGGGGACGGGTCGCGGCGAATGGTGGTAACACCAAGTATAACACAGACTTGGAACAGCGGCAACGTCGCCGTATCATGCACTCATGAGCAGCAAGATCTCAGGCGGGGGCCGCTGGTGGCTCAGTAGTGCGATGGTTGTACTCATCAGCTGCGGGGGTGGGGGAGATGGTTCAACGGGGCCGACGGATGATCCCCCGGAACCGCAACCGGGGACGATTTCGGTGGACAATCGGACGCCTTGGGAGTTGGAGGTCGCCTGGCTTGGTCAGCAGGCTGATGGGAGCGCCCTGATCAATCGACGGTCCGTGCCCTCGGGGCAGGTGCTGGAGCTGCAGTCAGCGCCGCTGGAACCAGGGGTCCAACTCACCCTCGATATCGTGCTTCAGGTGCCCCTCGAAGTAGGTCCGCGAGTGCGAAGGAAGGCGGAGGTCACCATCGATGGCAATCAGGTTGTCACCGTGCGAGCAACGGCGGACGACCCCTTCGGTGCGGAGATCACAGTGGCGCCGGTTCTCTGATCTACACGAATGTATCGTCGGCGGAGCCACGGATAATCTGGACCTGCCCCTGCTCCTCGAGCTGGCGGATTTTCTGCACGATGCGCAGCTGGACCTCTTCGACCTCGCTGAGTCGCATGGGACCGGAAAAATCCATCTCTTCCTCGATGAAACTGCGCATGCGCTCGGGCATGTTGCCCAGCAGCTTCTCCTTGACCTCGTCGCTGGCCGCCTTCAACGCGATCACGATATCCTTCTGTTCCACTTCGCCCACATGAGCTGAATCTCGCGGTCGGTGAGTTTCTGGGTGTCTTCGAAGACGAACATCTGATTGCGAACGAATTCGGCGACTTCCGGATCCTGTGCGTCGAGGCGGTCGAGGACATTCTTCTCCACCGACCCAACGGTGAGATTGAGGATATCGGCAACGACCTTCGGGCCACCCACATCCTGGTTGTCACCGAGGATGTCGCGCAGGTTCGCTTCGAGACTCTCCTCGATCTGCTTCAGGACGCTAGGGGTGATATTCTCCATTGTGGCAATGCGGTAGGCGACCTCGGCCTGGGTCGTTTCCGAAAGCTGCGAAAGGATTCCGGCGATCTGCTCGGGGGGCACGTTCTTCAATAGAGAGAACCCCGAGGAGACGGCACTCATAACGCGATCCAGGATCTCCTGGGCCTTGCGCGGGCCGACGGCTCGCTCCAAGGCACCGCGGGCAAAGTCGACGCCGCCCTGACTCATGTACTCCCCGGCGAGCAGATGTTGCTCAAAGTCGGCCAACACTTCGTCCTGGACGTCGATGGGGAGGTGTTTGAGTTCGGCGATCGTGTGCGTGATCTCTTCGATCTCATAGTCTGTTAGAAACTTCATGATGTCCGCGGCGCTCTCCTGGCCAAGGGCCACCATCATCACCGCCACCTTCTCCCTGGGGGAGAGTTCGTTCTTTTCCTCCTGGGCCAGTTTCTCTTTCGCAATGACATCCAAGTTGTCACTCAATGACATCCAAGTTGTCACTCATAGTATCCCTCAGTCTTCGATAGTTACCGACGCTAGGTCGATCTGTTCCGCCCACCGCGGAAGGATGTTCCCGACGAGTCCGATCTGTCTCTTCTCGCTCTGTAGTTATCTAGCAGAAAACACGGCTAGTTGCAGCGTATCGTAAGATTGCCAACGCCAACGGCCGGTCTGCGGACCTTTCCCCATGCAATTGGGCCAGCAGATCCTTCTTCTCTCTTGCCATGCGGCTCCGGCCGGTCCTATATTCCCGGCACCCTGTTGCATCAGCAGTTCCCGGTATATCCGGTCTCCCTCCCCCAGCAGTACCCTTTCACGCCCACTCCCCGGGCTCATTGTGGCACGCCGGCTCAATGCCTGTAGCCTGGAGCTTTCGGATGAGTATGTACGGCTGGGACCTGTCAGTCCTTCCCGCACGACCAGAGGCTGACCTTCAACGTCGAGTGCTTGAGGAGTGGTTGCAGAATCCTTTCCTCGACGATGATCCATCTGCTCTGTCATTGCGTCTCGGAGAACCCGTGTCTGCCCTCGAAGAGGCATTTGCCGCTTTGTGCAGCGCCGGTCTGCTGCGCGTTGCCGGCACCGGGTATGTGTTGACACTCGACCTGGGTGGCACGCTGCCCGCATTCGACGAGCCAGGGGCGGCAAAACCAGAAGAACCCTCCGACCACGACACGTCCTCCACCCAGGGTGGGGCGGCAGTGCAGTTGGCAGCCTCCGGGGCGGTCGCCATCGATCCCGCACACGAGGGCGAGGCAGAGAATGGTCAAGAACTCCTCGACCTACTCGCAATGGATGACAGGGCGGACGCGCTCACGCGTGAGATCGAACAGACGCTGGCCGAGTTGTCGCCGACGAATGGCATCGATGAGTCGCAGCTGATCGAGGCCCTGCCCTTCGGCATGCTCTGTCTGCTGCCGACCGGTGCGCGGCAAATGGCCAACAGACGGGCAGCCGACATGCTGGGCCTGGCGCCAGAGCAGCTGGAGGGAGCAGCTTTCGAGCTGATCACGGGGGTGAATCCACTTTCGGCGCTCGATGCGGCGGGTCCGTTGTCCTTCTCGCTGACCTCGCCCCGACCCCTGGAGGTAACCCTCCAAGGTCACCGCTTGCCGTCGGGCAATGTGGTTCTCATCCTGCTGCGGGATGTGTCTCTGATGGAGGAGGTGTCCCAGATTCAAGCCGAGGTGCAGGAGGAACTGTTTCAGCGGCTGAAGACGGAGATGGTCGACCCCCTGGAGATGGTTGAGAGCTTTCTGGAAAAGCCGGACACGGAGAGGCTCGTGCAGGCCCGTATTGCGATGGAGCAGATCAATTGGTTTCTGCAGGAGTTTTTCCTGCGGGACGGCCACAGGGACTGAGGCACTCATGGTGATGGACATCCGCAATCTCTTCGACGCCGACGCCGAACGCGCTGAAATCGAGGAACCCGCCGCATCTGAATCAGAGGTCGATTTCGAGGAGTTGGTGACGATTCTCACAGAAGGCAGCAGTGCGCAGCAGGTGGATGCTGCCCAGCAACTGCGGCTTCTCGTACCGACGGACGAGGGGATCGAGCGTCTGTGTGCCATCGTCGAAGACGTCGCTGATCCGCGTCGTCTGCCGGCGTTGCAGGCCCTCGGATTCCACCGACGCTGGCTGTCGAGCCGATCGCAGTTGGAGCGCGTCCTGGTGTGGCTTCGCGTCGAGGAGGATCCCGAGGCGGCTACCGCTATCGCCTGGTTGCTGCGTGGCCGCGAAGTGTTACAGGAGTTTCTGTTGCACCCCGTTCAGGGTGTCTCGCGTGAGGCGGCCATCGGCGTGCCCGTGGGTGAGACGACCCTGGTTGCTCTGCTCGACACACTACTCGTCGGCCGGGGTCCCGACATCGACCGCATTCTCTCCCAACGATTGCTCAGCCTGTCTCCCAGTCTGGTGGCACACGCAGTAGACCACATCCTCAGCGTCTCCGATCGAGTCACGGGAGATGCCCTCAATCAGGTGCTCAGGCACCTGCCGACACGGCAGCTGTTCGAGTTGTTCGTCGAAGGGCAGAGCCGTCCTACCTGGACCACTGAACTTTCGGCGGAGGATGGGGAGCAACTGCAGCGCTGGCATCATGTCGCCCGTCTGGCATCACAGGTGCTGCTACAGGCTCCCTCTGCCGAGTTGATCCGATATCTGGTAAATCGCAGCGCAGCCGATGAGACCTTCGCTCGGCGTCACGCGGCGTTCATGAAGGCTGCCATGGGCAACACGAAGGATCTGATCGGGCCGGAGATGCTCGTCGATCTGGAGCGATTGACGATAAATGCTACGGATGACCGCCTCGAACGCATGGCACGTATGTTGATGGACTTGAGTGACAAGATCGCCGGTGGCGAGAGTCACTCTCAGGTTGCGGATCTGTTGGAGAAGTGGAAGAATCGCTCCCCTGCATTGAAACTGAAAATTTTCCACCTGCAGCAGGGACTCAAATAATCTGCGGTATCGTTGTGTCCTCACCCCCGATCGCGTCTGGCGCGACCGGGGGTTTTGTCATTCAGGTGTGAGCCCGGCGCAGCAGCAGCAGGCCGATGGCAGCGAAGAGCAGCATGACCAACCAGGCGCCGAGCCACGGCGAGAGGATGCCATTCCAGCCCAGGGCCTGACCTGCCTTCACCGACCCGTAGAAGACGAAACAGATCAGCACACCAAGTCCGAAAGCACTGGCCCTACCACTGCGGCGGGTGGCGGCCCCGAGTGGGGCACCCAGGAGAAAGACGACGACGCAGGTGAAGGGGAAAGAAATCTTCAGGTGCAAATCAACGAGATGGCGTGTCACGTCCTCGCCGTTGCTCAAGGCCCGTTGGATGTAGTCGGATAGTTCGACATAGTCCATCTCCTCCGGCTCCTTCTGCTGTCGGGAGAAGTCGTCAGGAGTCAGCGTCAGGTGCGTGAGGGTGAGAGAGTCGAAGGGGGCGACCTGCAGGTCGGGACCATCGAGCAGGTGGTAGTAGCCAGCCGTCAGTACCCAACGCCCCGGATCGGGTCGCCACTGTGCGATCCGTGCCGTCGCCCGTTCAAGGGTGCGACTGCCGTCGGTTTTTTCCCAGGTGACCTCATGGGCTCGCCGTCTCTGATGATCGTAGGAGCGGGCGAATATGAACTGACCCGCAATGTCCTGCAGCAATACCTGTCGGCGCGATCCGTCGCTGCGACTGTAGGAGCGAATGTCGTCACGTGTGGCGTTGTAACGATAGGTGGCGCCGGGCACGATGACATCGGTGAATGCCATGGCGGCTAGTGCCATGAGCAGAGAGAATGCATAAAGCGGGGTGAGCAGTCGATGCAGAGAGATGCCAGCGGCCTTGGCGGCGGTGAGTTCGGAACGCCGTGCCAGTCCACCCAGAGAAAACAGTGTCCCCAGCAGCGTCGTAATCGGCAGCGCCAGCAATACCCAGTATGGCGTGCGGAAGAGATAGTATTTCGCGATCTGGCGCCACGACGCCTCGTGATCGATGAAGGTGTCGATATTTTCGATGAGATCGACGACGACGGTAACCATCCACATGGCGAAGCCGCTCAGTGCCAGGCAACCGAGATGTCGGCGCAGGACGTACCAATCGAGGCGTGTCATGGCGTGGCCTTCCGCCGACGCAGCCACTGGCGCATGCCGAACAGAGGTTGATCGAGCACGGTGGCGCGTGTCAGCAGGAGGCCGACGATGCCAAAGATGACATTGGGTGACCACATGGCGACGGCGGGCGGGACAAAACCGCGGTCTGCCAACTCCTCACCACCGATGAGAAACATCCAGAAGGCGAAGAAGAAGACCAGGCTGACCGCCACCGACACGGCGGCGCCGCGGGCGCGAGTCAAAGCGCCCACCGGGGCCCCCACGAGGACGAAGACGACACAGGCGAGGGCGATGGAGAATTTTTTGTGGACCTCCACGAGATAGCTGTTGGCCCGTCGTCGGCGAGTATCGATGAGACTCCATTGTTTGTCGATGCGATTGCCCAATCTGCGGCCGCGTTCGGCAAGATCGGTGGCATCGGCGGACTCCGCGGCATCCCGCACAAAGGCATCGACGGTGGAATCGATGGCGGCGATGGTTCGCTCGTTGTCGAGGCGCATCCCGTCGACACCGGCGAGCATGGCGCTGATGTTCATCTCGCGGTCGGAGCGATAGGACGAACGATAGCCCGAAAAGTCACGACTGGTGTCGCGGATATGAAGGACCTGTCGCCCGAAGGTGCCGCGGGAAATGCGACCGTGGTCGTCGCCGTCGATGCGGTGATACTCGCCATCCTCGAGGGACAGGCGCATATACCGACCTTCGTCGAAGATTTCGATGCGCCCCGTCGCTGCACGCAGTGTCGTGGGTGGCCCGGGCTGCCCCGTGTCGAAGAGGGTGAGACCGGACAGCAGGTTGGTCTCCTCGTCGACATGACGGATGAGCAGGTGGTAGGGTCCGAGATCGCGCACAAACACGCCCTCCCGCTGCTTGAGGACGAGCGCCGCCTTGGCCCGTTTGAGACTGGCAGCCAACTCGCGAGCCCGGTGATTCCAGTCTGGCAGCACCTGGTCGTTGAACCAGATCATGCCGATGGCGAGCAGCAGGGCGGCGAGCACGACGGGCGTGATGACACGCGTAAAGCTTATGCCCGCGGCTTTGAAGGCCAGCAATTCGTTGTCTGCGGCGAGTCGACCGAAGACCATGAGCACGGCGATGAGGACCGCCATGGGCACGGCGAGAGCGACGATCCAGGCCAGATTATAGATGAACAACTGTAGTGCCACGCCGGTGACGAGGCCCTTGCTCAATACCTGATCCAGCATCTGCAGAACGACGTCGATGACGAGGACGAAGACGATCAGGCCGAATCCCATAAGAAAGGGGACCAGGAGTTGGGACAAGAGGTATCGAGTCAGGGAAACCAAGGGCAGTCTGGCGGGTCTGAGGGAAGGAACTCCCTGCGGCTACGGGGAGTATGGGTGGGTGCTTTTGGTGGCGGTCCTGTGTGCCTGCGGTGACAGTGTCGCGGGCGAAACCCATCGGGAATATACCAAAGCACCCGGTTTTGCCGCTGGAACAGCTTTTGCAATGTCACCAATCAACCGTGTGGCTGTCGATTGCTGGAATTCCGGGTGGCCCCTACGTTGTTGTGACCCGCCTTCCACCTGCCATCGGAGCAAGCGTATCGCGCAGTGCGCACAGGTCAGCCTCATTCTTATACACACCACGTCGTCAGGTGGCCTCTGGGCCAGACGGCGGTTTCTCTGACTCTTCCCGCCGACTGGCGACCGGTCCAGTAGCGGCAGGACCCGAAGCATGCGCGTGTTCCGAATCGACTCCGTAGCGCCAACTGAATCCATCTCTGCACCTGCGTCTGCGATGACCACGCTGCGCCTTGTGGTTCTGTGCGTCTGTCTGGCGCTACCCGCCCTCGTGGAGGCGACGCCGGGCCTGCGTCTCCAGCCGATGCCGGCGGGGGTGCGTGAGTTGTTCCGTCAGCCTGTCGAGTACGGACCCCTGCAGGCGGGATCCCCGTTGATACGGAAGCGGCCATCGCGGCAGCCCCTGCTCGAGTCGGCGACGCCTTTCGCCGGTAAGGATGTCACCATCGACTCGACCGGCGTGCACTATCAGCCGATGCTGGCCGGTTTTCCCTCTGGCCCACCGCTGACGATGTCGTTGCGCAGTTACCTCGACCTGGCGCAGGCGCACCTGGGGCAAAAGGCCTTTACCGATGCCGTACGCCGAGCATTCCGCCAGACGGCGGCGAGCAAGGCGCGTTCCGGGCGAAATCGGCTCGAGTGGCGCGTGCCGATTCCGGCGCCCCCTCAGCTTCGCCGGCTTATCGGCGACGAGGGCTCGCTGCGTATCAATGGTTCGCATACGGCGACCATCGGTGGCAAGAGCCAGTGGACAGCGGGGGAAGTACAGACGCTAGCAGGGCGGCCATCGAAGTTCCCGACCCTGGCAATGGACCAGCAGTCACAGTTCGCCGTCGAAGGCAGCGTCGGTGAAGCGATCAACATCCGTATCACGCAGGACACCGAGTCCCTTGGCGGCGCTTTCGGTCAGAGTCTCACCGATCAACTGGCAAATCAGATCAAACTGGATTACAAGGGAGATGAGGACGACATCTTCCAGGAGGTGCAGGCGGGGAACACGACGTTGGCCTTGCCGAATACTCGCTTCGTCGGCTTCAATCAGCAGCACAAGGGTCTGTTCGGCATCCGCGCCTCCGGACACCTGGGCGATCTCGCCTTCACGACCATCGCCAGCCACGAGAAGTCAGAAAGCAATCGGCAGTCCTTCCGTGGTGGCGCGCAGGTCGACACCGTCGAGATCCACGACTATCAGTACGTGCACAACCAGTGGTTCTTTCTCGACGAGATCTATCGCGAACGTCTAACCGATTTTTCGGAGCTCAATACCGGCGTCCCGTCCGACTTCGAGCCGAATGATGCGATCGACCCGCAGTCCCTGCAGATCTTCATCAACGACTTCAATGTCAACAACGACGCCGAGCAACTGTCACGCCCCGGGGTTGCCAGTATCGATCCCTCTCAACCGACCAACCGTGCCACGGGTTTCAGCGAGATCGGCACCTGGCATCGTCTCGATCCCGACAACGACTACGGGCTCGTTGAAATGCTGGGATACATCGTGCTGCGCGTGGCGGTTCAGGAGCGTCATGCCCTCGCCGTCACCTATCGTACCGTGAGCGGCAGGCAGGTTGGCGGTGTGCCGGCGGCACCCGATTCGTTGCGACTACGGCTGATCAAGGCTCGTGATGCACGCCCCGAATTCCCCACGTGGGACCTGGAGTGGAAAAATGTCTACCGGATCGTCCGTGGCTTTTCCCGCGGCCGTCTGTTCGACGAGGACAAGATCCGCGTCGAGATTCTCAAGGAGGTGCCCGGCACCGAACCTGAAAACACGCAGGGCTCCAAGACATATCTGCAACTGATGGGCCTCGATACGCACGGTCAGGACCCGGGGACGCGGCCCGACCAGATCATCGATGCCGACTATGTCGGTCTCGATGGCGGCCAGGGTGTGCTCATCTTTCCTGATCTGCGGCCATTCGATCCGGTGCATGTGAAGTATGACGTCCTCGGAACGAAGATCCCGGAGATCTACGACAAGCAGCAGCAGCGCGATCAGATCGAGGCGAGTCGGTACCTTATTCAGGTGATCAACAGTTCCGGCCAACAACGCATCAGCCTGACGCAGGGACGACTCGCCAGTATCGACCCGAAATCGGTGGATGTGCGTCTCAATGGCAAGCAGCTGACGAGTGGGGTCGATTACAATGTCACCTTCACCGGTGAGGTCCAGTTCCTCGGCGAGACGGCCGACGCCGTAGGAGACCCTGGCGCCGATCTCGAGATCACCTTCGAGAGTCAGGACCTGATCGGCTTGGGGAGTCAGCAGAAAACGCTGTTGGGCATGCGCGGTGAATACGAGTTCCTCGGGGGGGATGGCGTCCTCGGTGGCACCATGATCTACAACAATGTGCGCAGTGCCGAGAAGCGTGTCCGTGTCGGCGGCGAGCCGGCGCGTACGGTAGTGTGGGACATGGATGTTCGGGCAAAGTTCGACGCTCCACTCCTGACGCGGGTTGTCGATGCCATGCCACTGCTGAAGACGGCGGTACCATCGGCTGTGACACTGCAGGCGGAAATCGCCCAGAGTCGGCCAAATCTCAATACCAAGGGTCAGGGATACATCGATGACTTCGAGGGCTCGGAGCGACCGGAGATTCTGTCGGTGTTTCGCTCCCGCTGGACGCCGTCGAGTCCCTCGGAAGCCACCTTTCTCGGTGTCGGCGAACGTGGCTCCACGCACTGGTATAACCCATTTCATCGAGTTCTGCGCACGGCGATCTGGCCCGGACAGGAAGACCAGGTCGAGGCGAGCAACAACAAGACCGATGTGTTGACGTTTGAAGTTGTGCCCCGCCCCGACGCGGTGGACACCTGGGGTGGTCTGATGACGGTCTTCTCCGGCGGCGTACGGGACTTTTCCCAGTCGAAGTTTCTCGATATCTGGTTGCGCGGCGAAGAGGGTGTCCTCCACATCGACCTGGGCGACATCAGTGAGGATTGGATCCCGAATGGCCGGATCGATACCGAGGATACACCCCTGCCAGGTCGTACGACGGGTGACAATGAAGTGTCGAAGGCTGAAGACGTCGGGCTCGATGGCCGCACCGATGAGCAGGAGCTCGACTTTTTTCTGGTCGAGGCCGGAATCGACACGGTGGGTCTCAGCAATGATCAGAAGCGCCAGCAGTTCCGTGGACTGTCCGAATACGACGGCCGGGATCCCGCCGATCCGCAAGGGGACAACTGGGACTATGATTCCACGCGCAACCGTGACGACTACCGACGGATCAACGGGACGCAGGGCAACCGTCTGGCACAAGGGGGACAGCGTCCGGACACGGAGGATCTCAACAACGACGGCAACCTCAATGTCCGCAACGACTTCTATCATCACGTGATCGACCTGGCTCGGGATGTACATGTACCGGGCACACGCTCGGACGCAGGTTGGCGTCTGTTCCGTATCAAGCTGTATGACGACGATTCCGAGCGTATCGGTGCACCGGATTCGAGTCGCATCGAGTTCGCTCGCCTGGCGCTGGTCACCGACCGTGTCTTCGGTGACACCACCAGGGTTGAAATCGCGCAGATGGAGATCATCGGCAACCAGTGGCAGGAGGACCCCGTCACGCGGCTGCATGCGGACGCCTCCGTCGTGTCGGAGAACGAAGTCTTTAATGTTACCGTCATCGGCACGGACGAGAACTTGAGTTATCGGCCACCGCCCGGCGTCAAGGTGAATCGACTCGCCGGCTCGCGGGTGCGGGAACGGGAGCAGGCCCTGGTACTCGATATCAGCGAACTCGATGCCGGACACCAGGCGGCGGTGACAAAGGTGCTGACGCGGAATGCTGACTATACCAAGTACACGCGTTTGAAGATGTTCATCCACGGCGACTCGAATGCCGTGTATATCCCCGAGCCGGATTCGAGTGATGTCGAAATGTTTCTCCGCTTTGGCGCCGATTCGCTGAACTACTACGAATACACGACCCGGGTGTTCCCCGGATGGGACGACCGCAACGAGATCGAGATGGACCTGTTGGAGATGGCGCAACTGAAGGCAAAGTTGCGTGGCGGCCCCGTGGACAGCACGGGTATGGTGCTGACGCGGATCGACACGGTGATCGTCGATCCTCGATTTCGCCATGGGGCACCCGCGATCTACACCGTGCGTGGCAATCCATCGTTGCAGCAGGTGCGCCAACTCACACTCGGCGTGCGCAATCGCAGCGATCTCCAACCTGTAACGGCCATGTTCTACGTCGACGAACTGCGCCTCGATGCGGCGCGCAATGACCCCGGGGTGGCCGCCTACGCCCGTGTCAACACGAAGCTGGCGGACTTCATGGATCTGGATGCCACGGTCAACTGGCAGCAGGAGAACTTTCGGACCCTGTCGAATACCGAGCGCCGCAGTGCGGATCTGTCGTCGGACATATCGACGACGGTGAATCTGCACAAGGCACTGCCCGGGAGTTGGGGGTTCACGGTGCCCGTCAAATTCTCCTACAGCCGCGACCTGAGTCTGCCGCGCTTCGGACCGAATTCGGACGTCGAACTGCAGGCGGACGAGAAAGATTCACTGCGTACCGAGAACTCTAAGAAGTTTCTCGAATTCTCGATCAGCAAACGGGCGGGCAAAAACTTCCTCGCGCGCTGGACGGTGGATCAGATGAACCTGCGCATGTCGCAGACCAGCAACCGCGGGATGTCACCGGTGAATCCGGTGAACGACCGGGACTCACAGAGTGCGTCCTTCAGTTACAAGATGCCCCTGCCGAAGCCGACGATTCCGTATCTGGCGTGGATACCCGAATTCCTGCCGGAGAGCTTGCGCAAGTCGCAACTGAGCCCCATGCCGTCGACGGCAAATTATTCGGTCAACATGAATCACCAGGAGACCGCCAACTGGCGCGTGGGCCAAGTCGACACGACAGTCAACGAAGTTTTTACCCTGAAGGAGACGTACGCTACGAAAGTGAGTCCCATCCGCTCGATCTCAGGCGACTACAACCTTCAGATCGACCGCGATCTGCGCAAGAAGTACGATCCGTCGAACTTCGCATTTGGCCGCGAGGTGAAGCGCGGTCAGCGTGCCCACATGAAAGTGCAACTGCGCCTCGTGCGCTGGCTGGATCCGAGCTTCACCTTCCAGGCTGACTATCAGGAGAACTCCGATCCGAGACGCCGGCAACAGGCGTCGCTGATCGATACGACGGGCGGCATCAATCGGGTCATCCAGACGCTCGACACAAATTCAAAGAACTCCTTGTCGGCGCGGTTCAGCGTGCGCCTGCCCGATGTGCTCAAAGCGCTGGGTGCCCCAGGCGTACGCACTCGTCGACCGGGCGGTCGGGCCCGAGCGGCGGCAGCGGCGTCCGCCGACGAGGAGGCTGCGGCCAGGGCCGAGGGTACCGTCGTCAAAGCCGAGGAGGAGGTGGGACAACCGTTTTTCCTTCGCCGCTTCCTGCACTACACCAGTAGTTATGTCGAACCCATGTCCTATTCATGGCGACGCAATACCGACGCACGCAACTTCAACCTGGTCACCCGCCCCGGGTTGCCTTTCCAACTCGGACTCGATGACAGCCTGCGCGTGGCGCAGCGTGGCGTTGGCCTGACGCAGCAGGATACGTGGAGTCGCAGTACCAACACCGACATTGGCTCGGGTCTGCGGCTGCCACTGGGGTTCAGCGTCAAGCCAAGCTTCAAGGAGCAGATATCGCGACGCTCCGGCAGCACGAAAGACCGGTTGCGGGTCGAGCAGTCAAAGACCTTTCCCAGTCTGATCGTGAACTGGGGGCGGGCGGATCGCGTCTTCGGGCTGCGCCGCGTGCTCAACAGCGCGCAGGTGAATGTGCGTTATGAAGAGGGCCAGTCCTTGCAGGCAGAGGGCAGTCTCGATCTGTCCAATCTCATCCGCGAAGGCAAGACAAGGGAATGGCGGGTTACCTGGTCGGGAAATTGGCGCATCGGACCGTCCACACGCATCGAACTATCGAGCAGCACCAGTGATGACCTCGACTTCGAGATCGAAGATCGGTCCGATTCGACGATCGTCGTCAGCCAACGGCCGCCTCTTCGAGGCAAGGGGCGCAACCTGAAGACGACAAAAACCTTCGACACACGATACAAGCTGAGACCTCGCGAACTTCCTCTGTTCGGCAAACTCAAGTCCAGCATAGATCTCAATTTTGAAATCAACGTCAACTCACAGGTACGCGCGAGTGCTACCGGTGGGGAGCAACTCGTACCGATCGCTTCGAGTGATCGCTGGGATGCGCAACTGAGGGCGAATTACAGCTTCAGTGACACCTTCCGTGGCGAAGGCGTGATTCGCATCGAGAATGACAGCAACAACATCTCGGAAAAGACCCGCAAAGTCCGCGAAGTGCGCATGTCTGGTACCCTGACCTTCAAGTAGCGCCGGAGAGGATGGGAGACTTATCTTGATTGACCTCAACCGGCAGGAGGGGATTGCGGTCCTGTTCCTGAGCGCAGCGTTGCTGGTCGGCACCGGAGTGGCCATCATCGATCACCTCGACGCGGAACGTTTCGAAGACTTTCATGTCGTTGTCGGCGCTGTCGAGGCGCCATCGGTACCCGTCGCGGCTGTGGCAACAGGACCGCTGGCAATCAACCGAGCCGACGCCGAGCAGTTGCAGTCTTTGCCATACATTGGTCCAAAAATGGCGGCGGCGATTATCGAGTATCGCCAGGTGCATGGCCCCTTCTCCTCTGTCGACGAGCTCAACCGTGTCAGCGGTATCGGTGTCGCCACGGTGGAGCGCCTCCGACTCCTCGTGTCGATGGACTGATCCTCCTTCCAGAAGGCTGCCTTGTTCCGTTCCTCTCCTACACGATGCACCGGCATCCACGTGGCAGCGAATGGCATCTATGCCGTCGAGTTGTCTCGACGAAAGCAGAGTGTGTCACTGTCACGCTGTGCCGCCGTGCCAGTGGCGGCGTCGCTGTCACTGCCTGATGCCCTCGCCGATCACGACGGGCGGGCGAGTCTCGTGCAGGCACTTCGGCTCCTGCATGGCGATGGCTTCGACGTCGAGCGACCGTATTTCGCCCTGTCGGGAGCGGGAGTTTTTATCAAACGCCGTTTTGTGCTGGCACGTGACAAGGGGATGACACGAGAGCAGCTTCTGTGGGAGGCCGAACAACTGCTGGCGGAGGATATCGATGACTATGTTGTCGATACGCTGGCGACGCGCCACCACGGGTTCTTTATCGCTGCGCGTCGGCAGATCCTCGACCTCTACGGCGTTCTCTGCCGTGAGGCGGGCATGGGTCGTCCCGGGTTCGACATGTCCTCCTTCGCACTGTGCAATGCCCTGGAAAGTTGTGGTGTCGGCGGTGAGGGTATCGAGATCGTGCTGCAGGAGGATGGCGAGATCATGAGGGCGGTACTGTTGCGCGACGGTGAATACGAGGGTGAGAGCGTCTGGTCACAGCAGGAGAAGGGCCCAGCCACCGGATTGGGGCTGCTGTGCAACGCCGAATTGGATCAGGGGGAGGTCGCCCACAGGCTTTGGGTGGTCGGATCTGGTGACGCTGGGGGGGCTGTTGATCTGGGTGAATTTGCCGATGAGGTCGGCGACCTCAACCCCTTCGTGGGATTGACGGTAAGCGAGATGGCAAAAGAGACGTTGGCGAGCAGTGACGTGCCTGCCCGCGCTTACGTCGTGGCAGCGGGACTCGCATTTCGCGGGTTGGCAGACGCCTGAGGCGTGAAGATATGATCCGAGTCGAACTGAAAGCGCCTCCCTCGTTGCGTCGACAGTTGGGAATCATCGTCGGTCTCACCGTGGCGTTGGCCACCTTCGGCGGCGCCCTCTACACTCTCGACCGGCAGGTCCCGCTGGGTTCCTTGTGGCCCGCTGCCCTGGGCTGGGTAAGTCGCCCTTCGCCGGTCGAGGTGAGCACGGAATCACCAGCATCACCGCTGCCGCCCGAAGGCACACAGCCGCAGGGCAGCACAGCTGAGCTGCCTGCACGCACCGATGCTGCCAGGCGCGTACTGGCACTGGTGGATCATTTGCCCGTCGGCGTGCGGGTGACGACGCTGACAGCTGATGTGGAGGGTGGTTTCGTCATCGAGGGAATCCTTGCCGAGGGGGTGTCGCTGGCGACGGTTGTCGATCTGTTAAAGGTCTATGCAAGTGACGCGCGTGGTACTTCCTGGAGCTCTGCAGCAGCGGAGGGGGGAAGCCGGGCCTGCCGACTCGTAGGAAATGTGATCGCTGTTCTCGATTCACCAATGGCGCCGATCTCCGCTACACAGCTGGCGGAGTTGACTACCCTGACAAATGAACGGGCCGTCACCCATGGACTGAGAGGGGTGCAGATGGAGGAAGTTATTGCAGAACCGGCAGCTGGTGGTGTCGATCTGCATAATTTCGACCTGCGAGCAACTGGCTCCATGGCCTCGCTGCGCCGGTTCGTGTTAGCCATCGAGGAACTGGGCGCCGGGATCCGCATAGCGCATCTTGCTGCCAGCCGCAGTTCGAGTGGTGACGCCGACAACCAGGTCACCCTCTCGTTTGACGCAGTTGTCCGGGAACCACTTCAAGGAGGGAATCGATGAACCGAGCTATCTACCCGGGCAGTTTCGACCCGATCACGCTGGGACACCTCAACATCATTGAGCGAGCTCTCGATGTGTATGATGGGCTTGTCATTCTCCTCGCCGTGAACCCCGGGAAGAAATCGCTGTTCACCGTCGAAGAGAATCTGGAGATGGTGCACGAGGCGACCGCCAAATGGCCACAGGTGGAGATTGACTCGACGACGGGACTTCTGGTGGACTACGCGCGTGAGCATGGGATTCGCCAGGCGGTTCGTGGTCTGCGCGCCGTCACCGACTTCGATGCCGAGTTCAGCATGGCTCTGACGAATCGCAGCATGTGGGAAGACTTCGACACCGTCTACCTGATGACGAGTG
>Ga0310125_10000242_pt1 | contig 24752 bp, 24 predicted proteins | sample CB11b_Tmax_Bot8__FD_203508 | JGI IMG/M metagenome (GOLD analysis project Ga0310125, IMG submission 203508) | Marine microbial communities from Western Arctic Ocean, Canada - CB11b_Tmax_Bot8 | ecosystem: Environmental > Aquatic > Marine > Oceanic | place: Canada: Western Arctic Ocean | collected... | reverse complement strand
TCAATTAGCGTTGGAATTAACGAAGCTTGGTGATAGATTGACAACTTTTTACGATAAGCAGAATTATCTCAAAGCAGATTTCCTTGTCATAGAAGTAAATCTGAAGAATAATTTCAACTACATTACGCTCGGCTCAATTATTATTTTAAGAGGCAGTACACATGAAAGATATTGGTCTAGTGATAGGATTGCTAAGTCTTTTAACGGCTTGCGAAGCGTCATACGATGCAAACGATGGAATTGATCGTATCCGCACCCAACGGGATGTGGACGCCTATAATGCAACTGTAAGTGCCGCAGATGACAAGCTAGTGTGCTCCAGAGAATCGGTCATTGGCTCAAATATTCGCCAATTTGTGTGTCTAACAGCGCGCCAGAGAGAACAGCAGAGAATTGAGATACAAGCCGGCTTGCGTGATGTTCTCAATTCCCCTGGCGGGCTTGGCGGGGTTGGACAATGATCTAATTGAGAATATTCTGACACTAAAATCTTTGAAGGGAATGGTGAATCAGTCTTTCCCATATATCTTGAGCTTGTTACGTTCCTTAATTCTTAGCCTGTATTCCCACTCAGTGCAGCAATACTTCTTTGAACTGGGAATCTCTCAAGCTGAAATTGTTGGGTCATCTACAATATACGAACCGCGCACAATGACTTTAAGCTAGGTAATACAAGCCCTCTAGTGGTTTTGCGGCCTCTTGACGCTTGAGTTGATTCTGTGCAGCTGAATTTAATCCTGGCTTGCGTATAATGCGTAACTAGGCTCGGGAGAATTAATCTAATGATAATGGTTCAAAGTACATTTCAGCTCCTACCGGATAGCCGGGAAGAAGCATTACAGTTGATGAAGAATATGGTTCGCCTTTGTCGGCAGGAACATGGCTGCCTAAGTTATGAGTACTTTGAAGGTGTCACTGAAACCAATCAAGTGATCTTGCTACAAGAATGGAAAGATGCTGATTGTTTGCAAGAGCACTATCAGACAGACCACATGGAAGATTTCATCGGCAAATTGGGAAATTTCTTAGAAAACCCTATTACAACTCGCAGCTACATGTCGCAAGAAGATGGCCATATTTCAACACAGACAAGTGATGAAACAGCCAAACCTGAGCAAACAATTCACTAGTATCTCCGTTCTATTTATTTGCTTTATCTATTTTCACAAACTTACTCTTTAGCCTTTCTCTACGACAAGCGTGATCACACTATTGCCCGGACTCATATTCTTTTATTCCTGCAGTGATGCTTGGTGCCAGGGCGTTGGGAATAGGGAATGTAAGAGCGTATTGAGAGATCTTCCAGCCCTGCTCGGTTTTGATAAGAATCCCTGTTCCCCGACTTGTACCATAGCTAGCGCTTTGTAATATTTCATCAAACCAGGCGCTGCCGCCATCTGGAGTGAAATTTACATTTCTGATTTCTGGCAGATAGTTCCAGCCGTTACTCCGGCTAGCATACGCCTGAAATTCTGCCTTCGTCCACCTCTCTCCAGCATCACTTCCAAGGAAAACACCATCGTCACTCATTAACTGAAAATAGCTCTCCCAATTAGCTTCCGCAGCAGCGACATGATAGGCATCCAGAATATTGTTCACAGCGGTTAGATCCTCAGCACTCTGAGCAGCCACTTGAGAATTGATAAGGAGCGGTAACAAAAAAAAACTAGCGAAAACGGAATGGAACATAAAATAATTAGGGGTGTGTTTCATGGTAGATGTAATTCCTTAATATTTCTTGGAATGGCTCAGGGAGAAAGGGACTCTAGGAGTCAATGCTCGACAAACAGATTGTTCGATAACTAACTTTAATGTGTTGCGCCTTCTACTAATTCATCAACATCTCTTTCCTCGAATTCTCCAGCATTAAGTCGCGCAAAATAATCACGGGCAACATCTCGAACTTTAGGAGCTAAAAGTAAAGTAGAGATCATCGTTGGTATAGCCATGGTTGCATAGACCCCGTCGAAAAGGCTGATGATTGCATCCATAGATGCTACTGCCCCGACAGTTATAAGCGCCATGTATCCCCACATATAATATTTCTGTTTTGCGGAACCAAAGAGAAAACCCATGCATTTGCTTCCATAATACCAATAGGTAAGAACTGTAGTAGTGCTAAGTACAAAAACCATTACTAAAACTAAATAGGCTCCAAAGCCAGGAAACACTTGCTCATATGCCTGAGAAGTCAATGTCACCCCTACCGCATCGCCCTGCCAAACACCAGTAACCAGCAAAGCTAACGCAGTACAGGTACAAACAATCAAGGTATCAATTATCGGTCCAACCATTGCCACTAATCCCTCACGGGCTGGCTCATTGGTCTTCGCTGCCCCGTGGGCAAGAGATTCAGTACCTATACCTGCTTCGTTTGAAAACACACCTCGCTGCACACCGATTAGAATCACAGCACCCAAAACACCGCCAGAGACTGCGTTTCCAGTAAATGCATCAGCAAATATGAGTATAAACATCGCGGGAATTTCACTAATATTCATCACTAACAAAGTGCCTGTAATAGCAAAGTAAAACAACACCATAGCTGGTACCAGCTTACTCGCTACTGCAGATACACGTTTGATTTTTCCTACAGCGACAGAAAATAGAACAACTGACAATATGAGGCCAGTGACAAAATCAAAATTGAAATGCGCCTCTGCCGTTGCCAATCCAAATGGTATTGCCACAAGATCACGTAGAAGCTGAACGAGTTGATTAATCTGAAAGACCGGCAAAGTCCCAATCATTCCCGCTATAGCAAACATCCACGCGAGCGGAAGCCATTTTCTGCCGAGGCCTTCGCGAATGACATACATCGGGCCTCCCTGCAATACTCCGCCATCGTCCTCACCACGATACATAATTGCAAGAGATGCCGTGTAAAATTTCGTAGAGATACCCACAAGGGCAGTAACCCACATCCAGAAAACCGCTCCTGGCCCTCCGACCGTTATCGCCACTGCTACGCCCGTAATATTCCCAAGACCAATTGTCCCGGCCAGCGCGGTCGCTAGCGCCGCATAGTGAGAAATATCACCTTCAGCATCGTTGGATTGCTGAGCATACTTTCCGCGCAATAAATCGAAGCTATGCCCGATATAACGAAAATGCATTAACCGAGAATGAACCATGAAGAACATGCCGCCTCCTACCAACAAGACAACTAGAGGTGGCCCCCACATAAAATTTGCAAAGGCAGCTAACACGCTTTCGATTTGAATCATAGTTTCACTCTATTCCTCTGAAAATGAGAATGATGCGATTGTTCTACTCATAATTTTTCTCTTTACGCTTGTCTCGCGCGTCTCCATAGATAGTTCAGAGTTTGATTCTACGAATTCATTCTATATTGATTATTCAGTACTAATAACTCAGCCTATATTCATGCTTACAAAGCCATAGAGTGAGATGACAAGTCTAAAACTATGGACGAAGCTGGTAAATAATTAAGGGATATTCTCAGCGAAACGAAAATCTGCAACTGGGTTAATGTGTAACAAGTGTTCAACGAAATAATTCCAGCGTTTTAACATGAAATATCTCGATAAAGAAAAATCATGACTTAGATTAGGCAGTATTAGCAAGTCGAATTCCTTTTCTGCTTCTATTAATGCCTCTACCACAAGCAAAGTGTTAGATGGATGTACATTGGTATCCATTAAGCCATGAGCAAGGAGCAGCTTGCCCTGCAAATTTTTAACTAATAATTGATTAGCCTGACTATCGTAATTTGTCGGAGACACTGCGCCGCCTTCAAATTCTGTATCCAAGGGTGTCGACTCTGGATATGTCTCTAGTAGACCCTGCCAGCGCTCACCCCAATCATCTTCATAATTCCGATTGTCATGATTTCCAGCACTAGAAACAGCAACTTTATAGAAATCCGGATAGCGTAAGATACCCGCAGTTGAAGCGAAGCCACCTCCTGAGTGCCCCCATATTCCTACTCGATCCAGATCCATCCACGGTCGACTCGAGGCTAACTGTTGAATAGTTCCTACCTGATCTGGCAAACCGTTATCTGCCATGTTGCCATAATAGATATCGTGGAACGATTTCGAACGTCCAGGCGTCCCCATCGCATCTACTTCAACAACAATAAATCCCAGCTCGGCTACCGCCTGATTATCCCTGCGGGAAGATTGAAACGACCGACTACCAACGCTGCTGCCCGAGGGTCCCGGATAAAGATAGTTAAGTACAGGATAAGATTTTTCTTCGTCAAAATTCATCGGTCTATACATCAAACCATAAAGATCGGTTAATTGATCTCTGGCTTTCACCACAAAAGGAATTGGCGCTACCCAACCAGATTCTTGCAACTGAGAGATATCTGTTTCCTCAATTATTGCAAGTTGCGCGCCTGACCGATCTTTTAAAACCGAGATAGGGGCTTGTATAGGTGTTGAGTAGGTATCAGTGAAGAACTCGCTGGACTGGGACCAACTGATAGAGTGGTTGGCGATTTCAGGAGTTAATAATTTCAAACCAGATCCATCCAGGGCAATACGATAGAGATATTGGAAATAAGGATCGCCGCCCTCTTTGGCTGCAGCAAAAAAGAACAGTTGTTCTTTTTCCAAATCTACATCTGAAAGGCTGAGCACTAACCATGATCCAGAAGTTAATTGTCGCTTTAATTCTCCAGTCTCAAGATCATGTAAATAAAGATGCCCCCAATTGTCTTTTTCCGAGTACCAGATAAATTCTCCGCGCTCATGAAAGACACGCCAGTTCTCTGCTCTAATACCTGACTCGTATTGAGTCGCAGCTTCCTCTCGATAAACATCGCGAACGGCTCCAGTCTCAATATCTGCAATACGTAGCTGTGCAACTTTGTGATCGCGAGAAGAGGAAACAAAGGCTAATTTTTTGCTGTCTTCACTCCATTGAACATCGAGAAAACCACCATCATTGCCAGCTATGTGATCACTAGTTGTTGATCGATGTGCATCCGGTGGCATATTCAAGCGCACGATTCTCGATACACTCTCATCGCTTGCTTCGTCCTCTAAATGAATGACGATACGCTCAATCATGAAAATATGTTCGTCGCCAGGAAGAGGGTATTTCCAAGCTTCTAATTCTGGATGACCTACCTTGGTACTAAAGAGATACATTTCCCCCACATTACGACCATCATGGCGGAAGCTGGCAATTTTGCTGGAGTCAGGAGACCACCTTATGACAGGAGTACTACCTCTAATCCAGCCAGCATTATTAGTGCCGTAGCCATAGTCTTCAACTCCATCAACAGTAAGTTGAGTAAGCTCGTTGCTCGCAGTATTTCGCATCCACAGATTGTGGTCTTCGATAAACACAGTTTTGCTTCGGTCAGGAGAAAGAAATTCAGAAGAAGGAGTATCTTCCATCAGTTTTATTTCGTAATTACTACGATCAAGAAAATAATTATCGCCCTGATACCGAAAGAAAATTGATCCCAATTCATCATAAAGTTGTATTCGAGTTAGAACTAACTCTAAGGGTTCAATATCTGCACCAAGTATCTGGCCCAACGACACGGCCAGTCGGTTATTGTCTATAAGTACCGACTTAGATTCAGTCACGGGGTCATACAGAATGTAATCCGACCCATCGAGTGCTGACCGGCGATAGACCAACTGCCCGTTGTCTTGCCAATACTGGGCGAGGATACTGTTCTGCATTAAAGTTGAAGTATTTTGCTGCAGAAATGATTCAGCACGTTGATAGTCAGCCTCGGTAAGCAATGATGTTAGTATCGCTTGAGTGACATTTGAGGGATCATTTTCTCGGATGTCTTCCGTGGGCGAACATCCGGATAATAGAACTAAAGCAAAAATACCTATTATGATTTTTGCCAAAAAATGAATTGCTGATGATTGCATGAAAGCGTCACTAGAGTAGTGAATCCAAAATAAGATTGGTTGAGTTTACTATTCTTTCGTCCCTTGGCCGCAAGTCTGGCTCAAATGACACTCCAGTCAGATGTTGGAGCCCCTCAATGTAGCGAACAGCGATTTGGTTTGCCTGATCCTGAGTAAACTGATGGTTTTTTTCTTTCACCATTCCCCGAGCAAATTCTTTCGAAAATGAAACTGGTTTTCCCTTTCGGGTAATCGGCTCTCCATTATCACCCAATCTCCAGAATCGAGAAGAATCCATGGTGTAGAGTTCATCAGCTGCAACTATATTGCCCACATTGTTAATGCCATGCTCGGTTTTGGTATCTACCAATACCATACCCCGCTTTGCCAAATATTGGCTGATCATACCGAAAGCCATTAGGGATGAATTGCGGATCTGCGCATATTGCCCTGCCGTACAGATACCTTCATCAATTAGATACTGCGCATCAATCGTTCTATCCACAGCATTTTTAGTGCTGGGTGTGTCCATTAAATAAGGCAGCTCACCGTTAACTTGCAGTTCATCGACATCCAAGTCGTAGCCAGCATAATTGAATTTCGTTTGACCATGCTCTTTTGCCTTCAGCCAGTGCTGATACATGGAGGTCGACGTAGAACTTTCCGCCATATATAGACGCAAAACATTTTCCAGTTTAATCAGATTCAAATTTTCCGCTGGGATAACAGTAGAACTAGGCGCAAGACCCAACACAGAAAATTGCGAACTCCCTAAAACATCTTTTACTAGTCCAAGCATATGATCGTGATTGAATGCTAACACTTGGTCCTTAAAAGGTATTGCACCACGATTGACATCATGGGTGGATATTCGATTATTGCGAAACATCAACCTTAGCGGCTTCCCGCTTCTAGTCACTAGATTCTCACCAAACACTGAATCGGATACCTTTCCTTCCAGTATGGTAGAGCCAGCTAATCTGGGAATATCACCGTCCTCTATCAACTGAAGGATAGGACGACCTTCATTGACAGCAACGCCGTGTTCAGCGACCAATTCGCGGACTTCAGATTCATTGAGCATTAAAGAAAGGACTCTTTTCTGTTTGTTTCAGGAAAGTTTTGAAGAATAGTTGAAAGCGGAAATGACTACAAGATTAAGCGGTTGTAGGAGTCTAATTATGAGCGCCCCTGAGATGAAATAGCACGGAGAGAGATAAATGGTGCCGCCACCAAGAGTCGAACTCGGGACCTGCTGATTACAAGTCAGCTGCTCTACCACGGCTGAGCTATAGCGGCACATTGAGATTTTTAGGCGGCAATCTCCTAACCGTTTCCGATCCGCTGACGATGTCAGCTGCTACTCGCTACTACGACTGAGCTGCAGCGGCACAGGTCGCGCATACTACATAAAAACACATTTGTGTTCAACAGTTGGCGATAGTCAACACAAGTTCTATCCGGGCCAATAAATTAAAGGCTGAGCTGCCTCTCCGAGCTATACTGCGTCTTAAAAGAAGCATACTAACTTCCACTTATCTTTGCTAAAGTATTCCGCTACAAGCTGCGTAATTACTGGATTTCGCCGCTAGAATCAGCACCCAACTTTCGGAAACCGCATAGGCCTCTGCTTTGTCAGCTACGACCACACAATTGCTCCAAATGCTCTCATTATATGGATGGATCTGGATAATTCCGATCATAGAACGTCTGTTTCCCTTAAAGGGGCAGCCATTCATTCGGCCGGGCATACTCAACGATCTTCTTCACACCTACCATCGAGTGCACCTGTGGATCATGATCAACAGTGCTTTTGCGGCTTGGTTGGTTATCTATGCCCAGAATCATGGCGGCCAAGGCCCTTACGGAAGAGGAATTCTAATTGATGCCCATTGGGGCTGGAATGTATTTGCCCTCCTGCTAATGGGGCACGTTACTTTTTATGCCGCCCATTATGCTTGTCATAAGATCCCCCTGCTCTGGCAATTCCATCGTGTTCACCATAGCACCCAAGTACTCGATTCTTTCTCAACCAGTCGATTTCACATAGTCGATAAGACAACCTTCGCCGCGCCCTATTTACTATTGGTGACATATTTTCAACCCGATCCAGCTTTGACCTTCTTATTCATATCATTTAACGATTTTTTCGGTCGCTACGGTCATGGCAATATCAAAGATCCGCATTGGCTAGGCTACTTTATGAGCAATCCAAAGTTTCATCGCTGGCATCACTCAAATCATCCGGAAGCTATCAATAAAAATTTTTCGGCTGAATTTAATTTTCTTGATTGGATTTTTGGTACAGCCTACTACCCTAAGGAAGGAATCCCCGAAAGATTTGGTGAGGCTGACTACAGCAACAGTATCTTTGTTCAACATTACCAACCCTTCGTAGATATTTATAACATTGCTAAATACGATGGCATTACAGCTCTCTTCAAAAAACCATTCGGCAAATCAGATAGCGGTGAAATTCAATCTAAAAGTGCTATGCAAAAATCAAACAATTCTGACAACACTACAGAAGAAGTATTAAAGGATTAGGTGAGCTAAAGAAATGAACGGACCTTCTTCAACAAAAGCTTGGACAGCTTTGCAAGATCAAAGTAAAAAATTCCAATCTGCTAAATTTAGATTAACCAGATTATTCGACGCTGATTCCTCCCGCTTCGATAAATTCTCTGCCCAGCATGGTGAATTGCTACTCGACTATTCAAAAAATTACCTCGATGATGAGACCAAATCTTTATTGTTAGATTTAGCTGAACAGTGCTCAGTCCCGCAAGCAATTAGGTCGATGTTTGCTGGTGAGACCATAAATACTACTGAAAATCGCCCTGCCCATCACGTCGCTCTAAGAAACTCATCACTCTCCAGTCAGCAAGCGGAGATTGAGAACAACCTGAATAGAATGGCGAGCTTTATCTCAAAGGTAGAAAATGGTGAGTTAAGTGGTTTTGAAAATTCATCAATTAAGCAGGTAATCAACCTTGGTATTGGCGGCTCAGATCTGGGGCCGGCTATGGTGACCACTGCACTGGCTGGCTTCGATCATACAAGAATCAAAATTCATTTCGTCTCCAATATAGATCCTTCACATATTAATTCCACACTAATGGGTTTAAGCGCTGAAGAAACACTTTTTATAATCTCCTCTAAATCCTTCACCACATTAGAAACGCAACAAAATGCCTTGAGGGCAAAACAGTGGCTATTGGAGAGCGGAGTGGATTCGGAATCGGTGTCGAATCATTTCATTGCTATCAGTAACAATATTCAGGCTGTTGTAGATTTTGGGGTTCGAGCAGAAAATATCTTCCCTCTGTGGGATTGGGTCGGTGGTCGTTACTCCCTTTGGTCGGCAATCGGGCTACCTATAGCGCTTTCAATTGGAATGGGCAATTTCAGGGAATTACTGGCAGGCGCTAGATCCATGGATGAGCACTTCTTAGAGTCAGAGATGACGGAAAATCTGCCGGTACTTCTAGCTTTGCTTACAGTTTGGTACACCGCTTTTTTCAACTGCCATAGCTCTGTCGTTGCTCCCTATAGTCAGCGCTTAGAGTTGCTCCCTTCATACCTGCAACAACTCTACATGGAAAGCCTTGGTAAATTTGTCGACAAGCAAGGTAACCTCACTCAAACAAATACTGGGGAAGCTCTTTGGGGTACAACTGGCAGCAATGGGCAACATTCTTATTTTCAATTGCTCCATCAGGGCAAGGAAAATATTCCTGTAGATTTCATTGCTATTGCAAAACCACACGTAAATGACTTTATTAATCAAGATCAGCTTAAACAACACCAGCACTTGTTATCCAACTGTTTTAGCCAGAGTTTAGCTTTGATGAATGGCAACGACGGCGATGGAGATCAACACAGATGGCTTGTTGGAAACAAACCATCTAATACAATCCTGATGAACACACTTAATCCTCATTCATTGGGATCATTGATTGCCTTATATGAACACAAAGTCTATGTGCAAAGTGTAATCTGGAATATTAATGCTTTCGATCAGTGGGGGGTTGAACTGGGTAAGAACCTTTCAAAAGAACTGTTTACTGCATTCAGTTCAGCAGCTGATGTTGACAAGCAAGATTTGGATAGTTCTACGTCAAATTTAATTAAACACTCTATGGATTGGAATGAGTAGGGAACATCGGGACCTCACTAAAGCCCCGCAGTGGAATCCCTGACGGCGAAGACTGTTTGTTTCAGCTGCTTCGAGCCACAATGCAAAAATATATCGACACAGCTAGGGGTTGGGATGAATTATTGCAAAGAGAAGGTTCGGTCACTTCTTTACCAGCAATTAAAGTTCAGGTACTAGATTCCGCCAATGGAAGAGCTGGTAGTTATTACCTATCTAAATATGCACTCATGGTTCATCTGGTGACATGGAGCTTGTGATTCATGTACTAAGTTTTCTCTAGCCACAAAAAATATCGAGGAGGGAATCCTGTGAGGAATCTAAAAACTAATCCCAGATTATTCTGGCCCGCGACCCGATTGTGCTCCCCCCCCTCCAACAAATGAGCAACATACTCACCGGACCTTTCTTCAATTACTACTGAGACGCTTGGATTATTAAGCACTCTTCTATACCAACTTCGAGGCCAGTGATTCACCGCAACGTATAACTCGCCATCAATATTTAATGCCTCTAAAACTCGCTGTCTCTCCTCTCCATCATCTGACGTTGTTGCTATAACCAGAGTGCTTGCATAGGTAGGTTGAAAATAACCTAATAAAGATTCAAAAGTTACTACTAAACCAACATACAACAACACTAGAACTATGACGATTTTTAGCCATTTTCTTCGAGTTATGCTTGCGAGTTCTGCCCCTTCATGCTTTGGATCAATATTTGGCTCGTCGCCTTGTTCAATAGTCATAAAAGGCCCCCTCGACATATACTAATCGAACCAAACTGCAAGTTCGTTGCCGTTCGAGTCGGCAAATCAAATCTCCACCCACCTTGAAATTCTATATAGTTGATTTTTCGTGCCCGTTCATTCTTATCACCCATCTCTATGATATTTGATCGTGCTTTCACAGATTCTCCTTGCGCCGAAAGGCATTCTATCCCCTCCTAAGGCAATCTTCGCTCAAAAGTGAAGACTGAAGTGTATTCTCACGCCGATATGTTGAACAGCCCTCCGCACCAGCTGCTTCCAGGACGAAGAGATTTACTGCTGTAAGATGGCTGAAATAATGGACTAAGTGCATACTTTTACACTGAGATGAAGGAGAAGGGAAATCAGGCCTTAATAAGGCTTAAAAGCTCTGCGGTTTTCAATTCCATTAGAGCGACATCCCCTCTGGACTCCACGTTGAGCCTGACAACAGGCTCAGTATTAGCCAGCCGAATATTGAATCTCCAATCGCTGCACTCCACAGAGAGTCCATCAGTATTATCAATGGAGACTGCTTCTGCTTCGTATTGCAGCCTGATTGAATTTATAAGTTTCTCAGGGTCTGCAACCGTATTATTGATTTCCCCAGACGCTGGAAATGCAATCATGCGCTCATCAACCAATTCAGCCAATGTCTTACCTTGCACTAACATTAATTCAATCACTAATAGCCAAGGGACCATGCCGCTATCGCAATAAAAAAAATCCTTAAAATAGTGATGAGCACTCATCTCCCCACCATAGACTGCATCTTCTAAGCGCATCCGTTCTTTAATAAATGCATGCCCTGTCTTACAGAGGATACTTTCACCGCCGTATTGCTTTGTCAGCTCAATAGTGTTCCAGGTTAGCCGTGGGTCATGGACAATTTTAGCACCAGGATTTTTAACGAGAAACGCTTTAGCCAACAAGCCAACGATGTAATAGCCCTCGATAAATCGCCCTTCAGCATCAAAGAAAAAACACCGGTCAAAATCACCGTCCCAAGCTATCGCTAAATCAGCTTGGTTGTCTCTTATAGCATCAATAGTAGGCTGACGATTCTCTAGTAAAAGCGGATTAGGTACACCGTGGGGGAAATTCCCATCGGCCTCGTGGTGAATCTTGATAAATTCAAATGGCAACTCCGCTTCCAGCAAGTCTACAATCGAACCGGCTCCACCATTGCCTGCGTTACACACTATCTTAAGGGGTTTATTAGCGTCGTTATTTATTTTTGCATCATTAACATATGTAAGTAGATGATCAATGTAGGCTGCCCTAGGATCCCGAGTGGAATGATCACCTTTAGATTCGACCCGTGAAAACTCACTTAGCTCCGCAAGTCTCTTGATTTCAGTAAGCCCGGTATCCCCACTTATAGGTTTTGAGTTTTCACGAACCAGTTTCATACCATTATAATCTTTCGGATTATGGCTGGCTGTAACTACGATTCCTCCGTCAGTTTCTAAATAGGAGGTGGCGAAATAGACCTCTTCAGTACCACATTGACCTATATTAATTACATCTGCCCCACCATCAGTCAGCCCATCGATTAACGCATTAGAAAGTTGCAAGCTGGTGAGTCGAATATCAAACCCAACCACTACTGTTTTTGGCTTCAAATAAGTACAGTAGGCACGACCGATACGATACGCGATATCTTCGTTTAGCTGATCGGGAACACGACCTCGAATGTCATAGGCTTTGAAACAAGTTAATTCATTAGTCATTGGCAATTACTGCTTTCATTGATCAGGAATTCAATTGAGAAAATGTGATATTGGTCGAGTCGATATATCCCGGCACATTCCCACAATCAAATCTGAGCTTTTCAAATTTGTGAGTTATTACTTTCAAGAGATTCTTTATCAGTACCAACAATTTGGTGCTCCAATTCGTAGCTAACGTCAAAGCGATTCTCAATGGTGTGCATCCTTCTTCCTGCAATAATAGCTTTAGTGGCAGGTAAAAACCTTGGGTCATAACCTGCCGCTGGAAGCAAACATTTCCTTATTTTAGTCATTTCGTAAATTTATTCTGTTATAGGCTAATTGAGATATCAATTTCTTAGCTATTTATCTAATCGATCGTCACTCGACCATATTTGTCTTCGAATCGCACTTTGTCATCTGCGCCTAGGTAATCACCGATTTGAACTTCCATTATCTCCACAGGCTGTTCACCAGAATTACTTAGTCTGTGTTGACTGCCCAGTGGAATAAAAGTCGATTCACTTACTTGCAACTTGAATTCATTGTCATCACAGGTGATTAGACCTTCGCCTTTAATCACTGTCCAGTGCTCTGAGCATTGCTTATGCATATGTAGTGAGAGTGCCGCATCAGGATTAACAACTATATGTTTTACTTGGTAGCCTTGACCACTTGCCAACGACTCATATGAGCCCCAAGGTCTCTTCATGACTCGGTGGCTAATACTTCCTTCTCGATTATGGCTCTCTAACTGTTTAACGATTTGCTTTACAGATTGAACATGATCCTTATGTGCGACGAGGATTGCGTCCACTGTCTCAATGATCACAGTATCTTGGACACCAACTGCCGCAACTAGCCGAGATCCCGATTGAATGTAACTGCCTTTGGTCTCTGTGGTTAGCACATCACCACTTATTATATTACGATGTTTGTCCTTTGCTTGTAGATCCCAAACCGCATCCCAAGCACCCAAGTCACTCCATCCTGCTTCGAGGGCGATAACAGCCGCAGTCTTAGTTCTTTCCATCACCGCATAATCAATGGAATCGCTATGGCAGGTTGAAAAATGAGCTTCTGGTATAGGTTGAAACTCAGCACCCTTCTCAAATTGCGCATAAGCCGCGAGACAGCTTTCGAAGATGTCGTTACCGTAAAGCTTTAATTCCTGTAAATAGCGCGATGCAGTGAACATAAACATACCGCTATTCCAAAAATAATTACCACTAGCAACATAGGATTCTGCTGCTGCCTTATTGGGTTTCTCGACAAATCTATTAACGGTAAAAACACTGCATTTTCCAAACGTCTCTGCCAGATCCAGCTCTTTGCCTTTCTTAATATACCCATAACCCGTTTCTGGTCTCCTGGCACTATTCCAAAAACGACTAACATATCCTGCCTCACCAACTCCACGCCTTGGGTGATGGCTCGATGAAACGCTGGCGTATTTATAATCACATGATCGCCTGGTAGCACTAACAAGATCAGATCCGCAGCATCTTGTTGTGAAGATAGAACAGCTAAAGCAAAATCGGGCGCAGTATTCCTGCTCAAGGGCTCTAATAAAATAGTACTGTGATCTTTACCTAATTGACGCAATTGTTCTGCGACCAGAAAACGATGATCTTCGCTGCAGACCACCAAAACATAACCAATTTCTTCCGATCCCTTCAGGCGTCTAATTGTGCCCTGAAACAAGGATTCTTGTTGCTGAGGAAATTGAATAAACTGTTTGGGTAGGAGTGCTCTGGATGACGGCCAAAGCCTGGCACCAACTCCAACCGCTAAAACAACTGGAACCAACATAGTTTGATCGCCGGGGTAAACGAGCATCAATGTTAGCAAATTATTGCTGTTATTAATCAAGCAGCGACTTAGCCAATAAATCACAATACTGGAAAGAGATTCCTCATTCTCCAATTCAGCACAATTTGTTATCGATTATTTACCGGTGGCGCGATAAGATCCTAACCTTGCCTATTGCAGCTTTGGGGGCGGCATCAGCAAACTATGAAATCCAAGAATGACAACTTTGTTCCACAAAGCTCTTACGAGCTTAACGAACTAGTAGATTGTGGCTACGGAAGATTATTCGGTCCGGGAAATGCTAAGCTGCCTGTAGGTAATATGTTAATGCTCGACCGCATTACTAGAATTAACGCCGATGGTGGAGAATTTAGTCGCGGAGAAATCGTTGCCGAATTAGATATTAGACCTGATCTATGGTTTTTTGACTGTCATTTTCCAGGCGATCCAGTCATGCCCGGTTGTTTAGGTTTGGATGCACTCTGGCAACTTGTAGGCTTCTACTTAGGTTGGTGTGGTTTCCCAGGCAAGGGCAGGGCATTAGGAGCCGGTGAAGTAAAATTTACCGGGGAAATTTTACCTGCCGCAAAAAAAGTAGTTTATGAGTTAGCTATTAGTAGAGTAATTGATCGTAGCTTGGTAGTAGGCATTGCAAACGGAACTGTTGCCGTGGATGGAAAAATTATCTACAAATCTAAGAGTCTCAAAGTAGGCTTGTTCACTCCCGAACAAAGCTTTTAAGTATTTAGGTTTTAGAGGTTAATTATGCGCCGCGTCGTAGTTACTGGGATAGGCATTGTCTCCTGTCTCGGAAATGATAGTAATTCTGTGCTCAAGTCTCTTAAGACTGGGCGTAGCGGAATTCAATACAATCCTGCCTATGAAGAAATTGGTATGCGCAGCTTCGTTAGTGGTTCGGTGCACATCGATAAAGAAGCGATGATTGACCGAAAGACTCTACGTTTTATGGGAGACGGATCGGCGTTTAGTTATATCGCAATGCAGCAAGCAATAACTGATGCGAATCTCAGCGATGCGCAAGTTTCAAATGAACGCACCGGATTAGTTATTGGCTCTGGTGGTGGTTCTCCAGAAGATCAACTCGAATCCAATGACATTATGCGAGAAAAAGGGCTACGACGAGTAGGGCCTTATCGAGTGCCTCGCACGATGAGTTCATCAGTATCAGCCTGTCTGGCCACCCCCTTCAAAATCAAAGGAGTTAACTACTCCATATCTTCAGCCTGCGCGACCAGTGCTCATTGTATAGGTCACGCTGCAGAGTTAATTCAGTTAGAAAAACAAGATGTCGTGTTTGCCGGAGGTGGCGAAGCAGAACATTGGACAATGTCTCACATGTTTGACGCGATGGGCGCCCTCTCAACCAAATACAACGAAGCTCCAGATAAAGCCTCTAGAGCATTTGATGCAGACCGAGATGGATTTGTTATTGCTGGCGGAGGCGCTGTGCTGGTAATTGAAGCTCTCGATCATGCTATTGCTCGCGGCGCAAAAATTTACGCCGAACTTACTGGCTATGGCGCGACTTCGGATGGACATGACATGGTTGCTCCTTCAGGTGAAGGGAGTGCCCGCGCGATGCGTCTGGCAACGGCCAATTTAGAAGGATCGGTTGACTATATTAATACTCATGGAACCAGCACTCCGGCAGGAGATATTTCCGAATTAAATGCTATCCGCAATGTCTTCGGCGACAAGGCTCCAATTATTAATTCGACTAAATCTCTAAGTGGTCACTCTCTTGGCGCTGCGGGCGCGCAAGAAGCCATCTATAGTCTGTTAATGATGGAGAATAATTTCATTGCAGCTTCGGCGAATATTGAAAATCTTGATGAGGCCGCTGCAGGGCTGAAGATTGCACTAGAGCGCAAGGATAATATTCAACTCAATCGAATTATGTCCAATAGTTTTGGTTTCGGCGGCACTAACGCCTGCTTGGTCTTCGACCGATATCAGAACTAACCCTTCTCTCTAATTATCATTCTAAGGAATAATTATTCGATTATAGTGGTCGAATAGGCATGAGCATGAAAATTGACCAGAAAAGATCAAGTGGAAGGAAAAACCTGCGGGCTGGGATAGTAACAATAATTAAGATATTACTGTTCGGAATCTATTCAATTACGGCTCTGGGACAACTGGAACCCCGTACTTTTAGCAGTTTTCCCACTCAAACCGACAATCAACCACGGCCACTTGCCCTGACGGAAGCTTTTCCGTTCTTTGTCAGTGCGGTAAGCCCCGGGCGTTATCGCGTAAGCTGGAATATCGCGGAAGGCCATTACCTATACCGTCATGCCTTTAATTTTCAGCTTAAGCAAACAGCAGATGCTGCCCCCATGACAGTAGAATATATCCTTCCTGAAGGAATCCAGAAAACCGATCAGTTCTTTGGCAAAATCGAGGCTTATTACAATCTAATCAATGCAGACCTTGCCTTAACAACGGTCCCTAGCCCCGATGCTGTTTTGGTAATTGAGTACCAAGGCTGCGCAGAATGGGGCTTCTGTTATCCTCCGCAACAGGCCGAATTCAAACTGATTCCCTAGCTAGTGCGCCCTTAGATTAAGCATGAGCACTCTCAATCTATTCTTGTGACGCCCTGAATCCATCGAATATGTACTTAATTCATTATTCGGGATGCAGTGCCTCGTAATTTCTGTGAAAATGCTGTTAAAATTGGCAAACAGCGCTAAAATTTCGCTAAATTGTCTTAAGCTCTACTTAGGAAGAAATCGCTATGGCATCCATCCTGGCTTTACATGGGCCCAACTTAAACCTTCTTGGCACACGCGAGCCGCATATTTACGGCTCAGATACTCTAGATAATATTAATCAGCGCCTCCTGGAGCAGTGCAGCGAGGTTGGACATGAGTACTCTCATCTTCAGAGCAATGCAGAATCTGAATTGGTCGACCGACTTCATTTAGCACGAATTGACGGTACCGCTTTTATTATTGTGAATTTCGGCGGATTCACTCATACCAGCGTTACATTAAGAGATGCAATCCTGGCCGCTGAGATTCCATTTATCGAAGTTCATCTTTCCAATATTCATGCACGAGAAGAATTTCGACGAAAGTCGTATTTTGCCGACATTGCAGTTGGCAGTATTGTTGGCTTGGGAGCGCAAGGTTACGAGTTGGCTCTGGAGGCTATTTTCAGAAAACTATCAATCTAAGTTGAACGCAAGATAAGCCCAGTTAACTTTCAGTGCATCATGATTTGGTACCGAGGAAAATAAAGAATGGATATTAGAAAAGTAAAAAAACTGATCGAACTGCTAGAATCTTCAGATATTGCCGAGATTGAAATCAAGGAAGGAGAAGAAGCTGTTCGAATAAGTAGAGGCTCAACTGCAACCACAGCCCCTGTAGCTTACGCCCCGGCCCCAGTTGCTCCCATCGCTGCGCCTGTTGCTGCGCCCATGGAAGCAGAAGCTGCCGCCCCAGCAGCAAAAGGTAAGGTCATTCCGTCCCCTATGGTAGGAACTTTTTATCGCGCCCCATCGCCATCGTCACCGCCATTCGTAGAAATAGGCAAGCACGTTAAAGTCGGAGACCCTGTTTGTATTGTCGAAGCAATGAAGATGATGAATCAAATTGAAGCTGACCATGCCGGAGTAGTTGAAGCGATTTTAATTGAAGACGGTGAGCCAGTCGAATTTGATCAGCCACTTATCACAATTGTCTAAACGAATTATCAAAATAGTAAGCGCTCTCAATTTTGGTCGTGGCCGCCCCAACACAATTACAGCAAAGTAAGAAAAATCTGCAACTTAAAGTAAAAACCATTTATTAGTATTCTCAATATTAGGCGGATAAAAATCCAATGCTCGAAAAAGTATTAATAGCCAATCGTGGTGAAATAGCCCTTCGGATTCTAAGAGCCTGCAAAGAATTAAACATCAAAACTGTTGCAGTACATTCCGTCGCCGACAAGGATCTTATGCATGTCCGTTTAGCCGATGAATCAGTCTGCATCGGCCCACCCAGCCCAACAGAAAGCTATCTGAATATCCCATCCATTATTAGCGCAATGGAAGTCACCGACGCTGATGCTGTCCATCCAGGTTATGGATTCCTGGCGGAAAATGCAGATTTTGCTGAGCAGGTTGATAACAGCGGTTTCGTTTTTATCGGGCCGACCTCAGAAACTATTCGCTTGATGGGCGACAAGGTTTCAGCTATTGCAGTAATGCGAGACGCTGGTGTTCCTACGGTACCGGGCTCCAATGGCCCCCTAGATGACAATAAAGACCGTACTCTCTCTCTAGCCAAAGAAATTGGCTATCCTGTAATCATCAAAGCTGCAGCTGGGGGCGGCGGGCGCGGTATGCGCGTTGTGCATAACGAAGCTGCTCTGCTAAAAGCAGTTTATGTTACTCAAACCGAAGCTAAGTCATTTTTTGGCAACGGCGTTGTTTACCTAGAAAAATTTCTCGAGAACCCAAGGCACGTAGAAATTCAAGTAATCGGCGATGGTCAAGGCGAAGCCATTCATCTTGGAGATCGTGATTGCTCTCTTCAAAGACGCCATCAAAAAGTATTGGAAGAAGCTCCTGCTCCCGGCATATCTGATAAAGCTAGAGCTGGCGTTGCTGAAACCTGTATCCAGGCTTGTAAAAACCTCAAGTATCGAGGAGCTGGCACTCTTGAATTTCTCTATGAAGCTGAGAGCTTTTACTTCATTGAGATGAATACGCGTGTGCAAGTTGAACATCCAGTAACTGAAATGGTTACCGGCATTGATATCGTAAAAGAACAGCTGCGCATAGCGAGCGGTGAATCACTTTCCGTTGCTCAAAGCGATATCAAAATAAAGGGCCATTCATTCGAGTGCCGAATAAACGCAGAAGACCCAACTACTTTTCTACCCTGCCCAGGAAGGGTCAATTTGTTTCACGCACCTGGAGGCAACGGTATCCGGGTAGACTCTCATCTCTACAGCGGCTATAGCGTGCCACCAAACTACGATTCTCTTATCGCAAAATTAATCAGCTATGGTGATACTAGAGAGCAAGCTTTAATGCGCATGCAAAATGCCCTAGATGAGTTGTTAATTGATGGTATCCGCAGCAACATCCCTCTGCACCGGGATTTGGTTCGCGATGCTGAATTCCAAAAAGGCGGAGTTAATATTCACTATTTGGAACATAAACTCGGTTCTTAGATTCAGTTCTTTGTCTTAGATAAACGTCATAATTCTTAGAGTAAGAACACTAAGCTTGTTTTACAAAGTTTGATTTTAAATAGTTAAGAATTTACACCCTACTCCATCTAATCTTCGGCAAGCTTTATGCCCTGGCAACAAATCAACGTTTCTATCCGCTCTGAGCACTTAGCAACCATCGAGAAGATTGTCATGGAGCATGGGGCTCTTTCCATTACTTGTCTTGATGCTGCAGATCAACCGGTATTTCAAAAAAAGCCAGGCAGCACTCCATTATGGGATAACACAATCCTAAGCTGCCTATTTCCAGCTGATACGAACTTACAATCTCTCCTGTGGTTATTACGAGCGCAACCAATAATAGATAATGATACAAGCCTCGAAATTCAACTCATTGAAGACAAAGATTGGGAACGAAGCTGGATGGCTAATTTCAAAGCCATGGCTTTTGGCAAAACTCTTTGGATTTGTCCTAGCTGGCAGGAACCACCAGACCCAAACGCTGTTAATGTTATGCTCGACCCTGGCCTGGCCTTTGGCAGCGGCACTCACGCGACTACTGCTCTATGTCTGCGCTGGCTTGAACAAGCAGACCTCATGGGAAAACATGTTATCGACTACGGTTGTGGCTCCGGAGTGCTCGCAATCGCTGCTTCCTTGCTTGGTGCAGCAACTATCCATGGGGTAGACAATGACCCCCAAGCAATAATCGCTACCATCGACAACAGTCAACGCAATCAAATTAGCGACGCTCGACTCACAACTTTTCTTCCGCAAGAGCTCCCTGCTATGGAGGCGGATATTCTCCTAGCAAATATACTGGCGGAACCACTCATAGATCTTGCTGCAAAATTCTCCACTCTCGTCAAAGCAGGAGGTCAGATAGTACTTTCAGGAATACTTGAAAATCAAATAGATCAAGTATTAACCGCCTATACTCCGCAGTTCGTTATGGGCGAGCCGAGCCTAGAAGGAGATTGGGTGCGGTTGAACGGAACGAGACTTTACTAAGCTATAGGCAAACTACCAGTATTCACCTACAATTAACCCGCTATTTATTTGTAACGTTAAAGATGAATTAACTCTGCATGGCATTTCATGTTACTCAATGTCCCGGCTGCGAATCAACATTTAGCGCGACAGCACGAATGCTGGAAAGTGCCGGTGGTCAAGTCCGCTGTGGAGCCTGCCTAACGATTTTTGATGCCATCGAGCATTTTGTCAATCAACAAGACGCAAGCGGCAACAACACAGATGAAGAATCAGTTTTCCTAGGCAATAATCCTCAAGATTACTTTGATCCTTCTATGTTCCTCAGCCGCGCCTCCCTAACTGAGCCGGACAACTACAAAGAGAAGGATTCCAAAGACGATCTTATTCAAGCTAATGATGCTATTGGTAGTCCTTCTAACACATCGAATTTTTCCGCACACAATTCAACTGATCCGGAGATTCAAGAGAGCTGGGGGACGCCGGATGATGCCAAAAGTTTTTGCGAGCAACCCAAGGAATTAGACAAAAACCCTCTAAAGAGCTACCAAAAGAACGTTCTTTTAGATAGGAATGCAGATAACCAAGCTCTGGATAAGATTTTTGACCATAAAGAAGCACAAAAAGAATTCGAGAGTGCCGTCACAGCAAAAATTGCAGAACAACAAGAGCTTGAAGAGTCTTCCGCTAAAACATTCCAAGAACAGCAAATAGAACTTCCAGAAAGCTCCTATGGTTCCTCTTTTGAAAATGATTCCGAGTTCGATCCTGCGTTTGAAACAGTAGATGACGAATCAACCGAATTTCCAATTCATGCTAATCAACTCACAGGCGGAGAAAACTATGAACACATAAGAAAGATTGCTGCCACTCGCGATGAATCTCAGCTACAAGATAATATTGAAGAAGTTGACCAGTCTACGGAAGCTATTAGAGCACGAGCTCTTGAAAATGAACTTGAAGACGAAGAGGCTTTTGAAATAATTTCCGAAGAACATCTCGAAGTTTTAGATCAAGTAGTTCCCCCGCTGGAATTGACTACAAAAAGAAACAGCGATTGGTTTCAGAGAGTCACACTAACATTTGTAGGGATATTTTTAGGAGGAGTACTTTTTGCTCAATACCTCATACAGAACACCCATATTTATAGCCAGCAAACAGAGTTTCGGCAGTTCTATATTATTGTCTGTAATTTCTTGCAATGCGATTTACCCATGTTTTCAAATATAGCGGCGATTCGAAGCGACAATCTTACCGTGCGCAGTCATCTAGAAGCAGAAAATGCTTTGGCTGTGAATATCGCATTTCGTAATACTGCAGATTTTCCTCAAGCTTTCCCAATACTGGTATTGAGTTTTAATACCGTGAACAATGATATCGTCGCTCTGAGAGAATTTGCGCCTACCGAGTACCTGGACGTAGGCTTACGCTCTATGACCATGATGCCCGTTATGTCGCCGGTTCAAATTAATCTTGAGCTGGTAGACCCAGGCCCTGACGCAGTAAATTACACGATTGCATTTCGCCGACCTTAGGCTGCCTCTCTCTTTTCTTGTCAAATCTAGTTCACGTCAGCTTTGAAATTCACTAGCAAAGTGATTCGATTCTACTCAAATTGAAAAAAAGCAGAGAATCTTGGTAAATGTCTTTAACAAAGAAATACGTGGCACTATGATAGTCGAACGCTTAAATAGCTAACCTTTTAAATCATTAACTGCTCCCAATGAACCAGATCGGTCCATACACTTTAAGAAACAATCTCTTTTTGGCGCCGATGGTTGGAGTTAATGACACTCCCTTCCGCGAGATCTGCACTCAACAAGGCGCAGGATTAACCGTTGCTGAGATGCTAACCAGTAATCGCGAGCTTTGGCAAAACGAAAGAAACAAACTCAAGCAAGTTAAACCTCTAACAGCTGGTCCACACGTGGTGCAAATAGCAGGTTCTGACCCAATACAGATGGCAGACGCTGCTTTATGTAACCAAGAGCTTGGTGCTGATGCTATCGACATCAATATGGGCTGCCCTGCTAAAAAAGTATTAAAGAAAGCTGCTGGATCAGCCCTTCTTAGAGATACAAAATTAGTTACCTGCATTCTGCAAGCGATCGTCTCAAAGGTTAATATCCCTGTGACACTGAAAATTCGCACTGGTTGGTGCCCTAATACTCGGAACGGAATTGAAATAGCGCACATAGCTGAAGATTGTGGTATTCAATTACTAACTGTTCATGGGCGCACCAAGGAATGCCGCTTCAAAGGCGACGCGGAATACGACACAATTGCTGCCATTAAACAGGCTGTTCAGATTCCTGTCATTGCCAACGGTGATATTGATTCGCCAGAAAAGGCTGCGCAAGTTCTAGCCCACACCAAGGCCGATGGGCTCATGATCGGTAGAGGAGCTCAAGGTAAACCGTGGATTTTTAAGGAAATCGAACACTTCCTAAACACAGGAACTAAACTTGATAAAATGAAGCTGTTACAACAACTGAGAGTGATAAGTTCTCACTTACGGAAACTGCATCAATTCTACGGTGGCATAAAAGGAGTTTGGTACGCTCGGAAGCATGTTTCAGTTTATGTAAAAAAATTAACTTCTTCTCGCGAATTTATGGCAGAATTTAATAGCGCTGAAGGTCCCCAACAACAGTTGGAACAATTAGAAGAATATTTTGCTCACCTGGCAGGCATGCCAACTATTAATCAATCCAGAGAGCATGGAGAAATGGCAGCATGAACAAATTGGACGACACTTTACTCTCTAGCTTTCAAATTGCCGAGCAAATAGAACCGCTAGTCGCACCATCTTCATCCTCCACACAAATACAAACACATCCGGGTCAGGCTCAAGCTAGTCCGGCGCATACCGAAGAACACATCACACTGCGAACGGAAGTCGACAAAGCAATGCGGCGTTATTTTCATCAATTAGAAGACGAACCAGTGACAGATCTTTACCAAATGGTGATATCCGAAGTTGAATCACCATTGCTCGAAGCAGTAATGCGATATACCGGCAACAATCAGAGCAAGGCTTCTATCATGCTGGGTTTGAACCGTGGTACGCTACGAACCAAATTAAAACAGTATGGGCTACTATAATTGTCTATTTGCTGTAATTAATTCTAAGAATAGACTGCGCAAATCCATCAACTACACAAACAGATAGCTTTATGACAACAGAAAATTCTGCTGCCATCCGTCGAGCGTTGATTAGCGTGTCCGATAAGACTGGCATTATCCCCTTCGCACAAGCATTACAAAAACTCAATATTGAAATCCTCTCCACAGGCGGCACTTATAAGATGCTAACTGCGGAGAATATTCCAGCGGTGGAGGTTTCAGAGTACACGGGTTTCCCGGAAATGATGGATGGCAGAGTCAAGACTCTGCACCCCAAAGTCCACGGAGGAATACTGGGTCGACGCGATATCGATCAGGCGGTAATGGATGAACATGGCATCCCACCAATCGATCTGGTGGTGGTAAACCTCTATCCATTCGAAGCCACGGTAGCTAACCCTGATTGCGATCTACCAACTGCGATTGAGAATATCGATATCGGGGGGCCGACTATGTTGCGAGCGGCGGCGAAGAATAACCGCTTTGTCGCTGTTGTGGTTAATCCTTCGAATTATGACAATATTATTGAGCAGTTGAACAATAATGCGGGCTCTCTGGACCAGGAAACGCGATTCGAGCTCGCGGTAGAGGCTTACGAGCATACTGCGGCGTATGATGGTGCCATTGCCAACTACCTTGGTAGCCGGTTTAATTCAAGTGCTGTGGCCAATTTCTCGCGTACTTTTAATACGCAATTTCTTAAGCGCCAGGAAATGCGTTACGGGGAAAATCCCCATCAGAATGCTGCCTTTTATGCTGAACGCAATGCCTCCGAAGCCAGCATAAGTACTGCTATTCAACTGCAGGGCAAAGAACTCTCCTATAATAATATTGCCGACACAGACGCAGCCTTAGAGTGCGTGAAATCATTTAATGACCCAGCTTGCGTAATCGTAAAACACGCCAACCCCTGCGGCGTTGCCATTGCAGATACAGCAAAACATGCCTATGAACTGGCGTTCCAAACGGATCCAACATCGGCATTTGGCGGCATCATCGCTCTTAATCGAGAATTGGATGCTGAAACAGCAGCAAGAATAGTCGAACAACAATTTACTGAAGTAATTATCGCGCCAAGCATTTCCGCTGCAGCGCTAGCAATTACTGCAGAGAAAAAAAATGTACGCGTACTAAGTTGTGGTCAATGGAGTGACTATCGGCAAGTAGAA
>Ga0310125_10000241_pt1 | contig 24817 bp, 20 predicted proteins | sample CB11b_Tmax_Bot8__FD_203508 | JGI IMG/M metagenome (GOLD analysis project Ga0310125, IMG submission 203508) | Marine microbial communities from Western Arctic Ocean, Canada - CB11b_Tmax_Bot8 | ecosystem: Environmental > Aquatic > Marine > Oceanic | place: Canada: Western Arctic Ocean | collected... | reverse complement strand
CCGGGTGCAGACCCGTGCCCACCGGATGGTGTCGTGGACGAGGCGGCCGGCACTTGCAGGGTCGAGGTTCCTAGCGGCGAGGTGCTGGTGTTCGACCTCGAGACCGGTGTGGGGACCATGACATTCTCCGACGGCATGACCGCCGAACTCCTGTCCGTCGGGCCCGCCTCCCAGGGTCGGGGGCCGGGACGGGACCCGGGCGGCCCACCCCCCTGCCCGCCGTTCGCGGAGGTCGACGAGGTGGCCGGAACCTGCACCTTCGACGCCCCGAATGGCGACCACCTGGTCATCGACCTCGAGACTGGTGCCGGAGCGGCGACCCGCCCCGACGGGACCGTGGTCGAAATCCTGCCACGGCCCAGTGCGCCCGGTCGTCCCGATACAGGACCGTCTGAAGGATTCGGGGGCGTGGTGGCCGATTGCCCGCCCTTCGGCGAGGTCGACGAGGAGGCGAACACCTGCACGATCGCCGAACCGGACGGATCGGTCGTCGTGATCGACCTCGTGACGGGCGCCGCGTCGGTGACTTTTCCCGACGGGGAGGTCATGCAGCTGCCCCCACTCGGCGAGTTCGGCCTGATCGAGGGACTCGGCGGTTCGGGCTTCGGTGGCACCGCTGAGACGCCCGGCGAGTTCGGCCTGATCGAGGGACCCGGCGGTCCGGGCTTCGATGCCAACGCTGAGACTCCCGAACTGTTGCCGTGGCTGGTGAAGTTCGACGAATTCATCGACGGACAGCGTTACCAGGGACTCGAGGAGGTCGTGGTCCGATCCTCGTTCACGGCCACCGCCCTCAACGAGACCTTGGCGCTCGGCATCGTGGGCCTGGCTGGAGAGCCCACCCAGCGCTCGGTCCACGCAGCGCTCTCGGTCAATGGCGGTGACCGGGTCCTGCGCCACGTCATCGAGGTACCCGACGACGTCTGGGAGGAGCGCACGTTCGGGTCCGACGGCGTGCTCTACAAGGCGCTCACCCGGGGAACCTGGCAGTACCGGGGCGAGGACCCGTTGGCGTACACGGACTCGTTCAGCCAGGAGACCCGAAGGAACCGCCAGGACCTGCAGCCCCTGATCGACTTCGTGCGCTTTCTCGAAGAAGCGGACGACGAGACGTTCGCCTCGGCGTTGCCCGCTCGCCTCGATGTCGGTTCGTTCGCCCGCTACCTCGCCCTCATGGACCTTCTCGCCAACTTCGACGACATCGACGGCCCGGGCAACAACGCCTACCTCCGCTTCGACCTCGACACGGAGCGCTTCCGGATCCTGACCTGGGACCTCAACCTCGCCCTACAGGGCGGTGGTGGCATGGGCCCCGGGGTCGCAGAGCGTCCGGAGGGTGAACCCGGGGTACTTGATCTGGGACCCGTTGGTGGACCGGGCTTCGGCAATCCCCTCGTCACCCGGTTCCGCGCCGTCGCCGCCTTCGCTGACCTCGTAGGGGAGGCATCGACGGACCTCGCAGCGGACATCTATGCCTCGGGTGCCTATGCCCGGATCCTCGAGGAACGGGCCGAGGTGCTGATTGCCGAGGCCGGTGACCTGGTCGAGCCGGAGGTGGTCCGGCGCGAGGTCGAGGTCCTCCACGCCCTTATCGGGCAGATGGGAGCGTCCGACGGCGGCTGAGGCCTCAGCCGATCAGGCGCTTCAGGACGCTGCTGTGCCAGGTGGTGCGGCCCCGGCGGGCCTCGGCCCGGTCGGCAGCGCCGGCCACCATCAGTCCGGCGTTCACGCCCAGCCAGCGCAGGGGCTCCGGCTCCCACTTCGGCGACACGTGGCCCACCCACGGCAGGTCGGTGCGTTCGCTTTCGACGCCGACGATCAACTCGGCCAGCGTGTGGCCGGCCAGCTTCGAGGCGGCGACCCCGTCACCGACGTAGCCGCCGGCCGTGGCCAGGCCGGTTGAGCGGTCGAGGCGCACGGACGGAAACCAGTCGCGGGGGGCTCCCAGTACGCCGCCCCAGCGGTGGGTGACCTCGACGTCGCCGATTACGGGGAACAGTTCACGCAGCGTCCGGACCAGTTCGTCGTGGACACTGCCGGCCCTCTCCGTGGCCGGATCGATGAGCGAACCGAACCGGTAGGGGGCGCCGCGGCCTCCGAAGGCGAAGCGCCCGTCGGCGGTCCTCTGCCCGTAGATGGTGAGGTGGCGGGTGTCCTTGAAGGTGGGTCGGGTATGGAGTCCGATTTCGTCCCAGACGTGGTCGGGGAGCGGGGCGGTGGCGATCATCAGTGAGTAGATCGGCGCCATCGTGCGGCGGTGGCCGGCAAGGTCACGGGTGTAGCCCTCGGTGGCGCGCACCACGACCTCGGCGCGCACGTTCCCCCGGTCTGTGTGGACGACGCCCGACTCGAAGCCACTGCAGGCGGTGCCCTCGTGGATGACGACCCCCCGCCGTTCACACGCCTCGGCCAGTCCGCGGACGAGCCGCGACGGGTGGATGGCGGCCACCGCGCTCAGGAACTTTCCGCCGATGGTGCCGGTGGCGTTTCCGAAGGCCCTGGCCTCGTCGGGTCCGAGCAGTCGGACCTCGTCCTCGGTGAGCCCCAGTTCGTGGCGGGCGGTCACGCTGGCCCTCGCACGCTCGAGTTGGGTCGGGCTGCGCGCCCAGTCGATCCAGCCGCCCTTGGCGTAGTGGCAGTCGATGCCCTCGGCGTCGGCGACGCGACCGATGTCGTCGACGGCGTCGTAGAGGGAGCGGGTCTGGCGCAGGGCGGCGTCGCGTGAGGAGGCAGCAGCGAAGGCCATCGGACTGATTCCGTACTCTCCGAGGGCCCAGCCGCCGTTGCGTCCAGAGGCGCCGAAGCCGGCGATCTCCCTCTCGAGCACGATGATGCGCAGCGACGGGTCGAGCAGGGAGAGGTGGTAGGCGGTCCAGAGGCCCGTGTAGCCGGCCCCGATGATCGCCACGTCGGCGTCGCGGTCCCCGGGGAGCGCCGGTCGGGGGTCGAGTGACCCCGGCACGGTGTCGTGCCAGAAGGAGAGGGAGCGGTAGTCGGCGGTCACCGCGCCGACGCTAACTGCCGAGCCCGGCGCCGAGGGCTGGGGGCCCCTTTCGGAATCCCCTGGTGCGGTCGCCGACGACGTTGGGGAAACTCCCGCAGCGCGCCAGTTTCAACCACGGTTGCCTCAAGGGCCGTTCCGAGCCTCTTGCTCTGGAACTCCAGCCATCATGAGTCCTATGCGACTCCGGCTGGCTTCCCCGGTTGGCACGATTCCCACGATCCGGCCCTCGTACATCACTGCGATTCGATCAGCCAGCCCCAGAACCTCGTCGAGGTCCTCGGAGATGAGGAGCATTGCCGTTCCGAGGTCTCGTTGCTCGATCAAGAGGTTGTGTATGTACTCGGTTGCACCGATGTCAACCCCACGGGTCGGTTGGCACGCCAGCAGGACCTTCGGCTTCGCAGAAAGTTCACGAGCCAGAATCACCTTCTGGATATTTCCGCCCGAGAGACTGGATGTCGGAGTTTCAATGCTTGGTGTCTTGACGGCGAAGTCTTCGACCAACTTCTCGCAATGCTGGTTGATCGCACCGAAGGCGAACATCCCACGTTTCGTGAATTTCTTGGAACCGTGTTCCAGGAGCAGCAGATTTTCCGCGACGGTGAACTCCGCTATGGCACCGTCCTTCATGCGTTCCTCGGAGATGAAGCCAAGGCCGCGGTCGCGTCGGGCACGGACGTCCTCGTCCGTGACGTCGATTCCGTCGATGCGGACGATGCCACCGGCTTCGATGCTGCGCAGACCTGCGATCGCCTCAGCGAGTTCGCGCTGTCCGTTGCCCGACACGCCGGCGACTCCCAGAATCTCGCCAGACCGCACCTGAAGATCGACCTGATCCACGGAGACTCCTTCACGGTCACCCTGGACAGTCAGGCCCGCCACCTCCAGGCGAACTCCACCGGGTTCCCGCTTGGGTTTGTGGGGAGTCAGGTTCACGGATCTGCCGACCATCATCTGCGCCAACTCCTCCTTGCTGGTCTCCGCCGGAGTGGTGGTTCCGACAACTCGACCGTTCTGGAGGACGGTGATCCTGTCGCTGAGGCTCATCACCTCGCGAAGCTTGTGCGAGATGAAGATCAGGCCGTGCCCGCTGTCCGCCATTCGACGAAGGATCACGAAGAGATCGTCGACCTCCCCGGGGGTCAAGACAGCAGTCGGTTCGTCCAGGACCATCAGTTCGACATCCCGATAGAGGGCCTTGACGATCTCAACCCGCTGACGCTCACCAACGGCCAGTCGTCGGACTTCGACCGACGGGTCGACAGCCAGGCCATGCTGTCTGGAGATCTCGGCAACGCGTTCCGACACCAGATCGAGGTCGGTGAAGGGCCGACGGGTAGAGGCTGTTCCGAGGGCAACGTTCTCCGCAACCGTCAAGGTAGGCACCAACATGAAGTGCTGATGGATCATGCCGATCCGTGCTGCGATCGCCTCCGAGGGAGACGTGATCTCCGTCGGGTCGCCGCGAAGGCGGATACTCCCCTCGTCGCTCTGGTAGAGGCCGAAGAGAATCTTGACCAGGGTGCTCTTGCCTGCACCGTTCTCTCCGAGCAGCGTGTGTACTTCCCCGTAGCGGACATCGAAATCGATGCTGTCGTTGGCGACGACGCCCGGAAACACCTTCGTGATTCCTTTCATCTCTAGGAGTTTCTGCTCTGATCTCATGGTGTCGGTTTGCCTTCCAGAGCTTTCGGTCAATGCCTCGTGAACGGCCGTGTGAGCGCGGCAGGCGCGCTGACACGACGAGCCAGAATGACGAGGGCGAGGATCGTCAGGAGAGCAGGCGCCATAGCCGCCAGGTCCGAACCGCTGACGGGGATGATGCCGAGCGCCTTCCATTGGAGGACCGTGGCGTTGACCAACCCGTAGAGAAGTGCACCACCCATCACGCCGATTGGGCGCCAAGCACCGAAGTACACGAGGGCCACGGCGATGAAGCCCATTCCCTGGGTGAGGTTCGGTTGGAAGATGCCCAGTTGGAGAACCAGGGCCGCACCCGCGAGTCCTGCCATCGAATTGGCGATCAGGATCGCTACGAAACGGGTTCGCTCGACGGAAACACCGAGGCTGTCTGCCGCACCGGGGTTCTCACCGACCGACCGGATGTTGAGGCCGAACGTGGTCCTTCCCAGCAGGAGAACGGTGGCGGGTACCAGAAGAAATGCGAGGTAGGTCAAGAGGTTTCTCTGGAACAGGGCGGGTCCCAGGTGAGGTATGTCAGATAACAGCGGAATGTCGACGTCTGGCAGACGCCGGACCGGTTTCGGTGTGCCCACCTGACGCCGGAAGAGCAGGTCGCTGAGTCCCAAACCGAAGATGTAGATGCCGATGCCACTTATGCCCTGTGTCGCGTTCAGGACCACGGTGATAAAGCCGTAGAGGAGTCCCATCACCAGTCCAACGATCACGCCTACCAGAACGGCCAGCCACAGGTTTCCTGTCTCGAGCACGACCCAGTACGAGAAGAAGGCGCCCAGGAGCATCACGCCGTCCACTCCCAGGTTGAGGACACCGCTTCGCTGACCCACCGTTTCACCGAGTGAAGCGAGCAGGTACGGGGTCGCCAGCCGGATCCCTGAGGCTGCAGTGGCTGCGAGGACACTGAGGGTGAAGAAGTCAGACATCACCACTCCCCTCGGTCGAATCAGGCAGGTCGGGCAGGTCTCCTGCCCCTTCACGCGAGGACCCGGGGCCCTTTGTCCTGCTGTCGCTGCGCCTGTTGAACAGCCCGGCATCGGTGAGCGACTTCTGGATCCAAGCGCGTGCGGGGGTGCTGCTGACAACGAAGATCACCACGATTCCGTTGAGTGCGACGGCGAGGGCTGCCGGCACCTGGAGCACGCGTTGGAGTTGGGTGGCGCCGGTCAGGAGAGCACCGAACAACATTGCGGATGGAACGGTCCAGAGGGGGTGCAGTCCTCCGAACAGTGCAGCCACGATCCCGTTGAAACCTGCACTTCCGGTGAAGCCGGCCGCGGATCCGTCGGTGACCATTCGTTGGCCCTCGCTGCCGAAGACGAGGATGGCGCCTGCGATCCCAGCCAGCGAGCCCGACAACGCGAGGGCGAGGGTGATGTTTCGTTCGACGTTCATTCCGGCAGCCCGGGCGGCGTCGGCCGAATGGCCGACGGCTCTCAGACGAAATCCTGTCGGGGTCCGCCAGAGGAGCAGATACGCACCAACTGCGGCGACTATCGCCACGGGGACTCCGAGGTGGAGCCTCGTGCCGTCGATCAGGTTGGGAAGCATCGCGTTGTCGGAAAGCCGTTCGGTTTGGGGAATTCGGGTTCCCGCCTCCATTTCGTAGGGGTCAATCAGCGGGCCCCTCAGGAGGTAGTTCATGAACTGGACCATCACGAGGTTGAGCATGATCGTGCTCAGGATCTCGTTTACGGAGGCGTAGGCCTTGAGCGCCCCGGGGATGGCCCCCGCAATTCCGCCTCCGACCACGCCTGCCATGAGGACCGTCGGCACAAGGAGGATGGCGGGCAAATTCGGAAGGTTCAGCGCGACAACGGTGGAGAGAAGCGCTCCGGCGATGATCTGGCTCTCTCCGCCGATGTTGATCACATTTGTCCGGAAGGCGATCGTGATGCCTGCGCCCACCAGAATCAGTGGGGTGGCCTTGACTGCTGTTGCGGCGATACGAGAGCCGCTTCCGAATGCTCCGTCGAACATCGCGCTGAAACCCTCGACTGGACTGGCTCCGAGCGCCAGGAGCATGGTCGCTCCAAACGCCAAGGCGACCACTGCAGCCAGGAGCGGAACCAGCGTGCCAACGAGACTTTTCAGCACCCTTGCCTACTCTCCTTTGGCTACGGTCCGATTGGGCGGACAATGTCTACAACACTTCACTGAAGCACACCTGAGCCGGGCACCAAGGCCGCGAACACCGGATCTGGATGCGTTGGGGACGCTTCAGGAATCACCTGACGGGGCCTCTCGGTGCAGAGGAGGAAGGGGCAGGCCTCGGCGAGAGACAGCTAATTGGGGTGGCTCCCGCCAAGGTGGCGTCTGGCGACCAAAGGATTGGTTGACGCCGATGCATTACAAGATGGATTCCGTTGCCATCTTGTGCGTTGGCAACGGAATCACTACTGTGTTGGAAGCCAGTGGGCACGCGAGGCATCAGCAAGGGGGGACCTCCGCACCGTGAGCGAAACCACCACGGCGGTCGAACTCCGGGGCGTCACCAAGCGCTTCGGCGATGTCGTCGCCGTCGATGACATCGACCTGACCGTCGCGGACGGCGAGTTCTTCTCCCTCCTCGGCCCCTCGGGCTGCGGCAAGACGACCACCCTGCGCATGATCGCCGGCCTCGAACTGCCCACCCAGGGCTCCCTGAGCATCCACGGTGAGGAGATGGGCCTTCGCCCGCCCAACAAGCGTCCCGTCAACACCGTGTTCCAGAGTTACGCCCTCTTCCCACACATGGACGTGCGGGCCAACATCGGATTCGGCCTCGAGATGCGCAGGGTCGACAAGGACGAGCGATCCGACCTGATCGACTGGGCGATCAGCCTCGTCGAGATGGGCGGTATGGAACGGCGCAAGCCCAACCAACTCTCCGGCGGCCAGCAACAGCGGGTGGCCCTCGCCCGGGCACTGGTCAACCGACCCGAGGTGCTGCTCCTCGACGAACCGCTCGGCGCCCTCGACCTCAAGCTCCGCCAGCAGATGCAGATCGAACTCAAGAACCTGCAGCGCGAGGTCGGCATCACCTTCATCTACGTCACGCACGACCAGGAGGAGGCGGTCACCATGAGCGACCGCATCGGGGTCATGCACGAGGGCCGGCTCCTCCAGATCGACACGCCGGAGGCCATCTACGAGCGACCCACCACCCGGTTCGTCGCCGACTTCATCGGCCGCACCAACTTTCTCGAGGCCGTCGTGGCCAGCGCCGACGAGGTCGTACTTGCCAACGGCGACCGACTCCGCGTGCCGACCAGCCACCCCGAGGGAACGGCCATTGCGGTTACCGTGCGGCCCGAGCGCCTCGCCGTGCACGATCGAGGCCGGGCCCCGGAGGGCAGCCACCGCCTCGACGGCGTCGTCGACTCGGCCGTGTACCTCGGCAACGCCGTCACCTATTCGGTGTCCGTCGACTGGATGCACCTCGAGGTCCGGTGTCCGTCGACGATGGCCGGCGATCGTAGGCGTCCCGGCGACGACGTCACGGTCTCGTTCGACCCCGACCACACCTCTGTGGTGATCGGCTGATGGCTACCGTGACGACGCCGGGCCTCGAACTCCAGGCTGAACGGGCGGAGTCCCGCCGAGGCTTCCTGCTCGGGCTGCCAGCAATCATCTACCTGCTGGTCTTCTTCGTCATCCCGCTCGGGTTCGTCGTCGCCTATTCCTTTGCCACCCGCACGAGGACCGGGCGAACGGAGCTCAACAACTGGAATCTGGAGGCCTACCGGCGTCTCAGCGAGGACGTCGTCCGCGCCGTGGCGTTCCGATCCTTCTGGTTTGCCATCCTCACCACGGTCATCTGCCTGGCACTTGCCTATCCGCTGGCCTACTTCATCTCGACACGCCGTCCGACCACCCGGAATCTGATGCTCGTCGGCATCATGATCCCGTTCTGGTCCAACTTCCTGATCCGGACCTACGCCTGGCGGGTGCTGCTGGACAGCGACGGCCTGTTCACACAGATCGCATCTGGCATGGGGCTCGGCGACGGCCGCATCCTGTTCACGAGTAAGGCCGTGATCCTCGGCCTCGTCTACGGCTACCTGCCCTTCATGGTGCTTCCGTTGTACGCATCCATCGAACGAATCGACTGGAGCCTCGTCGAGGGTGCACGGGACCTCTACGCCAGCGGCTGGGAGGCCTTCCGGCGGGTCGTCTGGCCGCTCTCCCGGCCAGGTGTCATCGCCGGCTCGATCCTCGTCTTCGTTCCCTCGTTCGGCGCTTTTGTCACCCCCGCCATCCTCGGCGGCAACAAGAAGGGACTGATGGGCAGCTACATCGTCGACCAGTTCATGGACGCGCGTAACGGCCCGCTGGGGGCGTCGCTCTCGGTGGTCGTGCTGGCCGTCATGCTCATCGGCACGCTCGTCTACTTCCGCCAGGGCGGGAGGAACCTGTGAAGACCCCGACGACCGCACCTCGACGAGGGGCCTGCTGATGGGCAAGGGCGCCGCCAGGTCGACGGCCGAGCCGATGGGGGCCAGCAGGTGGTTGTTGCGGGCCCATTCCCTGGTCGTCTACATCTTCTTCTACGCGCCGATCGTCGTGCTGGTGGCCTACTCGTTCAACAAGAGTTCGATCGTCGGCAAGTGGACCGGCCTCACGCTGTCCTGGTATGGCGACTTCCTCGACCATGACAACATCCAGCAGTCCATCTGGATCTCGGTCAAGGTCTGTGTCGCCTCGACGCTCATCTCGGTTGTGCTCGGCACACTCGCCGCACTGTCCATCGAACGGTTCCGGTGGTGGGGCCAGAAGGCCTTCGACGCTGTCCTCTACCTGCCGATCATCATCCCCGACGTCACGATGGCCGTGATGCTGCTCGTCTTTTTCGGAGAAACCGCCCAGTGGTTCAACCTGATCCCGGGAGTCAACCTGACCGACGGACTCGAGAAGTTGGTGTTGTCGCATGTGGCGTTCAACATCTCGTTCGTCTCGGTCGTCGTGCGAGCCCGACTTGCCAACCTCGATGCCTCCATGGAGGAGGCGGCCGCCGACCTGTACGCCAACAGGTGGCAGGCTTTCCGCAGGGTCACGCTTCCACAGATCATGCCGGGCGTGCTCGGTGGCGCACTGTTGGCCGTGACCCTCTCGCTGGACGACGTGGTCGTGTCCAGCTTCGTATCGGGTGTGGGTGCCACCCCGGTATCGGTGTATGTGTTCGGGATGCTACGCAAGGGGGTCAGTCCCCTGATCAACGCAGTGTCCGTCGTGATCCTTGTGGCGTCGATGGCCCTGGTCGTCGCGTCGCTGGTCCTTGAGCGTGTGACCAACTCGCAGAAGGGGAAGTGACCCGGCAGCCGCCGGGCACCCGAAGAATGGGGAGGAAAACCCGATGAAGAAGTGGATACGAATACTCGCATTGTTCAGTGCGGTCGGCATGGTGGCCGTCGCTTGCGGATCGGACGCAGAGTCGCCTGCACCGACAACTACCGCGGCTCCGACAACTACCGCGGCTCCGGCAACTACCGCGGCTCCTGATGCAGGCCCGCTGAGGGTGGCGATCGTCGCTCCGAGTGCGTCCAACGATCTGGCGTTCAGCCAGAGCATGGTCGATTCGGTAAACGCCCTGGACCGTGACATCGACTTGTCGATCACGGACGGCACCTTCATCATCGAGGATGCGGCTGCTGCGATTCGCGGCTATGCCGAGGACGGACATGATGTGGTGATTGCCCATGGCACCCAGTTCGGTGCGTCCCTGATGGAGATCGCCCCGGACTTCCCGGACGTGACGTTTGCCTGGGGGACTGCCACTGACACGCAGGGCCTCGACAACGTCTTCGCGTATTCGCCTGCAGCCGACGAAGGCGGTTACGTCAACGGTTGGATCGCTTCTTCCCTCACCGAGACGGGAGTCATCGGCGTGGTCGGGCCCATCGAGGCCGGCGACGCTGTCGCCTACATCAATGGCTTCGAGGCTGGTGCTCTCGCTGGCGGCGCTGCTGAGGTGAACGTCACCTACACAGGTTCGTTTGGCGACGTGGCTCTGGCTGCTGAAGCTGCCGAGGCACACCTGTCCAACAACGCTGACGTCCTGACCGGCACCGCCCAGATGGTCGTTGGGGCGGTCGGTGTGGCCGCGGACAACGACGTTCCCTGGTTCGGCACGCAGGCCAACCAGACGTCGCTGGCCCCGGATCTGGTCGTTGCCTCGCAGGTGTACCACTGGGAGGTTGTGCTCGAGGAGATGTTGAGCCTTCGCGACAGTGGTGTCCTCGGAGGCCAGGCATTCGAGATCAACCTTGCCAACGGTGGCCTGGTGATCGAGTTCAACGACGCCTTCGTCCTGCCCGCCGGCGTTCGCGACGAAGCCGAAACCATGATCACCGGGATCGGCACAGGCACAGTCGACATCTCGGCTCCGGCTTCGGGTGGTCTGGATGTGGTGGCGTGCGGCCTCGATGAGGTCGACGGCGACCTGAACTTCTACAACTGGTCGGAATACATGGACCCCGACCTGATCACGGCCTTCCAGGACCAGTACGGAGTCACCGTGACCGAGGACTTCTACCCGTCGAACGAGGAGATGTTCGCACGGGTCGAAGCCGGTGGATCGGGTTACGACATGATCGTCCCGTCCGACTACATGGTCTCGATTCTCATCTCGGAATCGATGATCCTGGCAGTACCAGCGGCCGCGGTGCCGAACAAGGGGAACATCGCCGACACGTTCAACAACCCACCGTATGACCCCGGTGCGCTCTACACCGCCGCCTACCAGTGGGGAACCACAGGCATCGGCGTCGATATTGGAGTCACCGGCGAGGTACCGCACACCTGGGGCCTGCTGTTCGACGCAGACCTCGCCGAGCAGTACGGCCTGTCGGGCAAGATCACCATTCTCGACGACCCGCGAGAGACCATGGGTGCTGCGCTCAAGTACCTCGGCTATTCGCTCAACTCCACGAGTGAGTCCGAATTGGCCGAGGCCGAAGCGGTCATCGCCGACGCCGTCAGCCGCGTGGCTGCCTTCGACTCCGACCAGTACGACGAGCTGATCGTCACCGGAGAGTCCGTCGTCGGCCATGGCTACAGCGGCAACTTCCTCTGGGGCTTCGAAGAGGGCGACAGCGAGTACGACTACTTCGTACCCGACGAGGGCGGCACCATCTGGGTGGACAACATGGCCGTCCTCACAGACGCTCCGCATCCGTGCACAGCGTTCACGTTCATGAACTTCCTGCTCGACGCGGAGAACGGCGCCCAGTTGACCAACTTCAACTGGTATGCCAGCCCGAACGGCGCTTCGCAGCAGGAAGGCCTCATCGACGCCGAGGTGCTGGAGAACCCGATCATCTACCCGACGGACATGTCGCTGCTCGAGTTCATCGAGGACACCGGTGACTTCGAGATCAACTTCACGGACGCCCTGTCGAGGGCTCGTAGCTGATTCGGCGAACTTCCCATCCGGGACTTCCGGCCTGTCGGCCCTGGGGCATGGCGCCCCGGGGCCGACAGGTCCCCGTCCGGAATCGGACAGACCACATGAGCAACACCCATGAAGTGAGGACGAGACGATGATCGACGAGCACCAACGGTTGGCCGAACTGGCCGAGAGGCACCTGTGGGGACACTTCAGCGTGCTCAAGAACGACGTCGACGGCATGCACATCATCGAGCGGGGCGACGGCTGCTACGTCTGGGACACCAAGGGCAACCGCTACCTCGACGGCCTGGCCGGACTGTTCGTCAGCCAGTTGGGCCACGGCCGGCCCGAACTGGCCCGCGCTGCCGGCAACCAGGCGGCGACACTCGGGTACTTCCCGATCTGGACCTACGGCCACCCCACGGCCATCGAACTTTCGGCCAAGTTGGCCTCGCTGGCCCCCGGCGACCTGAATCGCGTCTTCTTCACCACCAGTGGTTCCGAGGCGGTCGAGTCGGCCTGGAAGTTGGCCCGCCAGTACTTCAAGCAGATCGGCCAGCCCGACCGCGTCAAGGCCATCAGCCGCAACCTCTCCTACCACGGCACGACCATGGGCGCACTCTCCATCACCGGACTCGAGTCGATCAAGACCGTCTTCGAGCCGCTGGTGCCCGGCACCGTCAAGGTGCCCGAGACCAATCACTACCGCTGCCCGACCTGTCGGGACGAGCCTCACTGCTCGCTCCACGCCGCCGATGCCCTCGAGGAGGCCATTCTGCGAGAGGGCCCCGAGACCGTTGCAGCGGTGTTCCTCGAGCCGGTGCAGAATGCCGGCGGTTGCTTCGTGCCGCCGCCCGGCTACTTCGACCGGGTGCGCGAAATCTGCGACCGCCACGGCGTGCTGTTGGTCTCCGACGAGGTCATCTGCGCCTACGGGCGCATCGGGCGCATGTTCGGCTGCGAGCGCTACGGCTACCAGCCCGACATCATCACGTCGGCCAAGGGCCTCACCTCCGGCTACGCGCCCCTCGGTGCCATGATCGTGAGTGACCGGATCGCCGAGCCGTTCGTGGGCACCGGCGAGTCGTTCCTCCATGGCATCACGTTCGCCGGCCACCCGGTGAGCTGCGCCGTGGCGCTTGCCAACCTGAAGATCTTCGAGGACGAGGACATCGTGGGTCATGTGCAGGCCAACGAGGTGGCCTTCCGGGCCGCCCTCGATGACCTCATGGACCTTCCGATCGTCGGTGACATCCGCGGCGAGGGCTATTTCTACGGCATCGAGTTGGTGCGGGACCGGGACACCAGGTCCTCGTTCAGCGACGATGAGCGTGAGCACCTGCTGCGTGGGTTCCTCTCCAACCGACTCCTCGAGTTGGGCCTCATCTGCCGTGCGGACGATCGGGGCGAACCGGTCATCCAGCTCTCGCCGCCCCTCATCGCCGGTCCGGAGCAGTTTGAGGAGATCAACGCCAAGTTGCGGACGGCGCTCACCGAGGCCATGGCGGAACTGGAAGTCTGACCGACATGTCCGAACCACGGAGTGAGATCTTCGCCCTCGACGATGTCGACAAGGCGATCATCCGCGAGCTCCAGGTCGATGGCCGCATGGCCTATGCCCAGCTGTCGCCGAAGGTGGGCCTGTCGCAGGCGGCCGTGCGCCAACGGGTGAATCGCCTGCTCGAACGCGGGGTCTTCCAGATCGTGGCGGTCTCCGATCCACTCCGCCTGGGCCTGACCACGCAGGCCATGGTCGGCATCACCGTGACCGGCGACGTCCGGGGCGTGGCCGCCGCCGTGGCGGCCATGGGGGAGTCGGAATACGTGCTGATCACCGCCGGGCGCTACGACGTACTCGCCGAACTTCTCTGCACCGACAACGATGCCCTGCTCGAACTCGTCAATGACCGCATCCGCGCCATCGACGGCGTGGCCTCCACCGAGGTCTTTTCGATCCTCAAGATGGAGAAGCTCACGTTCTCCTGGGGGACAGGCTGACACCAGCCCCCCGAACCGTTACTTCAAGGCTGCCGCCATGGTGTCGATGATGCGGCCGACCTCGTCGTCGGAGATGACGAGCGGCGGGCAGATGGCCAGGCAGGTGCCGATCGGCCGGACGATGACCCCGTTGGCGAGGACCTCGTTGCGCACCGGAATGCTGTCGCGTCCCAACTCGGCGGCGTAGACGGCACCGATCCCGCGCCACGACTCGATCAGGCCGTCGCCGACGAGGGCCTCGAGCCCGTCGCGGATCTGTCCACCCACGTGGCGGCCACGCACCACCAGGTCCTCGGCCTCCATGAGTTCGATGTTGGCGATGCCTGCGGCACAGGCCGCCGGGTGTCCCGAATAGGTGTAGCCCGTGCGCAGGAGGAATCCTGGCTCCTCGAACTCGGCGCTGAGGTCGTGCGACAGGATGACGCCCGACAAAGGCTGGTAGCCGGAGGTGACGGCCTTGGCGAACGTGATCAGGTCGGGTGTGACCCCGAACGTCTGGGCGCCGAACCACTCGCCGGTGCGGCCGAACCCGCAGATGACCTCGTCGAAGATCAGCAGGGCGCCGTGCTGGTCGCAGAGGCGGCGCAGGCCCTCGAGGTAGCCGTCGACCGGTGGGAACACGCCGCCGGCGCCTTGTACGGGCTCGGTGATGATCGCCGCGATCCGGTCGCCCTGGTCGGCGAACACCTGGGCGGCGGCCTCGAGGTCGTCGTGGGGGACCTCGACGAAGTGGGGGACCAGGTCGCCCCAGCCTTCCCGGTTGGGGGCGATGCCCTGGGCGGAGGTGCCGCCGAAGTTGGTGCCGTGGTAGCCGTTGGTGCGGCGTACGACGACCTGGCGCTCGGTCTGTCCTCGGCGTTGCATCGCCTGGCGGGCGATCTTGATGGCGGTGTCGACGGCCTCCGAACCGGAGCAGCCCAGGAACACCCGGCCATCGGGGAGCGGGGAGCGCTCGACGATCATCTCTGCCACGCGGTCGGCCGGCTCGTTCGTGAACGGGTCGAAGATGTTGTAGGCCTCGATCCGGCGCATCTGGTCGGCGACGGCGTCGATGATCTCGGTGCGGCCGTGGCCCACCTGGCAGTACCAGAGGCTGCCCAGTCCGTCTACGTAGTCCTTGCCGGTGTCGTCGTAGACGAGCGACCCCACGCCGCGAACGATGTTGATGTAGTCGGACATTGGCTTTGCCACCGGGGCGAAGGGGTGCAGCAGTGCGTTGGTCATTCGAAGAGCCTCCTGATCGGGTCGAAGGGTACGCCGGGTCGCACGGGTTGGCGATCCGGGGGACGGGTGAGCACAGCGCCGATTGCCAGCAGGGCGGCCATGATCACGGCGGTGGCGATCCAGACCGTCAGGTCGTCGGTGGCCCCGTAGAGGGCGGCGAACGAGATGGCGGCGACGGCGCCCGAGGCGAGTTGAACGGCGCCCATGAGGCCTTGCGCCGATGCCTGGCGTTCTTCGGTGACCGCAGCTGCGACCAACATCGGCGCTGATGGGAAGCCGAAGCCCTCGAGGACGGACGTGAGCATGGTCACGACGAGGAGCCAGATCACGCCCGGCACGATGCCGTAGAAGACGATTGCGAGGCTGAGCAGCGACAGGCTGCCGATCGCCCAGCGGCGGGCACCGTAGCGCTGCGCCAGGACGCCGCCCCACGGGGAGAGGAGTGGAATCGGTAGGGCAGCGAGCGTGAGTCCGATGCCGATGGCCATGCTCGAGGCGCCACGGGTGTCGAGTTCGAGAATCCAGACCGCCTCCATGGCGCCGATGAAGACGAAGTATGCGGCAACGACGAAGAAGGCGCCGACGAGGCGACGAATCCCGAATAGGCCCCGAAATCCCTGGCCTTCGGTGTCCTTTGCGCCCGTGTCGGGTTGTGCCCGGAACGACATGGGAAGCAGCAGGACGAGCAGTCCGGCAAACGTCCAAAAGGTCAACCGGAAGCCACCCAGGCCGTTGAGAATGGCGGCCAGGAGCGGGCCGACGACGAAGCCGCCGACGTCCCAGGCGCCGAGCCGGCCCATGTTGCGACCCAGGTTGTCGGGGTCGGCCACGATGACAGTGCGTCGGGCACCCGGCCCGGCGGTCCCGAGTGCGAAGCCGAACACGATGCGTCCGATGACGAAGTGCCACAACTGGTCGCCGACGGCCAGCAGGGCCAAGCCGCAAATGCCCAGAGCGATCCCGGCCTGCAACAGCCTCGGGGCCTTCCCCCGGTCGGCATGTGGGGCCATCACCAGGGTCGCGACGAACGCGGCGCCGAAGCCGGATCCGATGGCCAGGCCGATCCCTGCCTCCGAGAAGCCGAGTTCGTTCCGCAGTTCGGCCAGCATCGTCATGATCGACGCCAGGCCCGCTGACATCCCGCCGAGGATCAGGAAGTACGGGAGGAGCTTCGGTCCACCGCCGGTCGCTACCGGTGCGGTGTCAGCCGCGGAGCTGGACACCGGGGAGCACGCAGAGCATCTCGTAGAGCAGGTTGGCGCCGACGAGGCTGGTCATCCCGCTGGTGTCGTAGATGGGGGCGATCTCGACCACGTCGCAGCCGACGAGGTCGAGCCCCCGACAGCCCCGGATGACCTCGAGGGCCTGGGGCATGGTGAGGCCACCGACCTCGGGGGTGCCGGTGCCCGGGGCGAAGGCCGGGTCGAGGCCGTCGATGTCGAAACTCAGGTAGACGGGTCCGCCGCCCACCTGTTCGCGCACCTCGGCCATGAGCGGTTCGAGGCTGCGGTGCCAGCACTCTTCGGCCTGGACCACCCGGAAGCCCTGTTGGCGGGACCAGTCGAAGTCGTCCGCGGCGTAGCCGGTGCCGCGCACGCCGATCTGGACGACCCGGTCGCAGTCGAGGACCCCGGCCTCGACGGCTCGCCGGAACGGGGTGCCGTGGGCGACCTTGGAGCCGAACATGGTGTCGTTGATGTCGGTGTGGGCGTCGATGTGGACGAGGCCGACGGGTCCGTGTCGCTTCGCCATGGCCTTGAGGATCGGGAGCACGACCGTGTGGTCCCCTCCCATGGCAGCAGTGATGAGCCCGTGTCCGAGCAGCGTGTCGAAGTGGGCTTCGATGGCGTCGACAGCGGCCAGCAGGTCGTAGGGGCTGGCCGCCACGTCGCCGACGTCGTCGATGCGGAGGCTGTCGAATGGCGCCGACCGGGTGGCCATGTTGTAGGGGCGCAGCAGCACGGACTCGTCGCGGATGCCCCTTGGCCCGAATCGGGCACCGGGCCGGTTGGAGGTTCCGATGTCGAGTGGCACGCCGACGACCGCCACGTCGAGGTCCGCCGGGTCGCTGCGACCGGGCAGGCGCATGAACGTGGCGATGCCGCCGAATCGGGGCATCTCGTTGCCGCTCAGCGGCTGTGGCTTCTGGTTGTCGTCCAAGGGACCTCCGTCGTTCAGGTCTCGCAGTCTTGCACGGGGCCGGCTGGGGTTGCCGAGGCCGGAGGGTGGCAGGATGCGGACCGCCATGGGCCATGACCACTACCGCCACGCCCACGACAAGCGGTTGTGGACGAAGTTCCACTGGTTGTTCAAGATCCGGAAGTTCTGGCAGTCGGACGTGAACCGGGATGTCCTGGCCCTGGCGGCGCCCGGCGAAGGGGACCGGGCCGTCGACATCGGCGCCGGTATGGGGCCCGCAACCGTCCAGGCGGCCCGCCGGGGCGCCTCGGTCACCGCCGTCGATCCGTCCCGTTTCATGCGGACGGTCCTCTCGATGCGGCGGCCGTTCCAACGTGCCAGGTCCCGGATCATGGTGTCGGACGGTGTTGCCGAGTCGCTGCCGGTCGCCGACGGGTCGGTCGACGTGCTCTGGACCGTCAATGCCGTCCACCATTGGGTCGACCTCGAGGCCGCCTTCGACGAGCTCGCCCGGGTGCTCGCTCCCGGTGGCCGGATCGTGCTCATGGACGAGGACTTCACGCATCCCGACCATCCCCAGCACGCCACCCACCATGGCCACGAGGCCGAGACCACGATGGTGGACGTGGCAGCCATCGCCGAGGCGCTGCGTGCTCGGGGCCTCGACGCCACCGGCGAGAAGACGATCGGCGGCGGTGTCCCCGTGAAGTTGATCCGGGCGACCAGGCCTGCCTGATCGAGCGGTCGGTCGAGGGGGTCAGGTCACCGGGTCGATGGGGGTGATCATGCCGAGGGCCGCCTCGAGGTCGGCGGCGGCGGAAAGGGCCAGGTCCTCGCGCCATCGGTCGGCGTAGCACTGCACGCCGAGCGGGAGCCCGTCGGAGACGCCGACCGGGACTGCCACGACGGGCAGGGCCAGCACGTTGCCGGGGATGATGCAGCGCAGGAGTTCGGAGAGGCCTGCCATCTCGACATCGCCCGAGAGGTCGGCGCCGTGCGGGAACGGCGGCTGGGTCCATGTCGGCATGACCAGGACCGGGAGGTCGACGAAGAAGAGGCCCCACTCCCGTGCGAGGCGCATGTACTCGGCCTGGACGACGGCCGGGGCAAGGGCCTCGGAGGTGTACGCGGCGGCCATCCCGTCCAGTAACGCACCCAGTTCTTCACTCAGGATCGGCCGCGCCACCTCCATGAGGATGCCGATGTCGTTGGCGAGCAGGTGCGCCCAGATGTCGGTACAGCGTTCCAGCTCCGGCGGGATGGCGTCGACGACCTCCCAGCCGGCGGCGGCCAGGGCGTTCGCTGCACGGTCCACCCCGTCGATCGCCGAGGGGTGCAGGTCGATCCCGGGCACTTCGCGGACCATCGCTGCCCGTCGGGGGGCCGCCGGGCCCTCGAGTGGAACCGTCACCGATCGGGGGTCGCGGGGGTCGCGTCCGTGGAGTACCCCGAGTGCCGTGCGCAGGTCGGCCACGGACCGAGCCATCGGGCCGTCCGTCAGCATCACCTGGGACGAGAGCGGCGGGTTCTGGTCGTGTTCGAACACGCTGAACGAAGGGAGGCGCCCGTGGCTGGGCTTGAGCGACGTGATCCCGCAGCAGAAGGCCGGATTCCGGACCGAACCTCCGATGTCGTTGCCGAGGCCCAGCGGTGACATGCCGGTCGCGATCGCCGATCCCTCGCCGCCCGACGACCCGCCGGCGCAGAGGCCCGGGTGCCAGGGGTTGCGGGTCAGGCCGTGCAACGGGTTGTCGGTGCTGACGCGTAGTCCGAGTTCGGGCAGGTTGGTGCGGCCGATCGGGATGCCCCCGGCGGATCGCATGCGTTCGACGATCGGAGCGTCGGTCGGGGCGACCAGGTCGGCGAACACCGGAAGTCCCTGCGTCGTGGGGGTCCCCGCCACGTCCAGGTTCTCCTTCACCGTGAAAGGCACGCCGTGGAAGGGCCCCAGGTCGTCGCCGGCGGCCATCGCTGCATCGGCGGAGTCGGCTTCGGCACGGGCCTCTTCGGCGAGCACGCGGACGACGGCGTTGCAGTGGCCGTTGACCTCGTCGATGCGTCCGAGGTGGGCGTCGACCACCTCCCGGCTGGAGGCCTCCCCCGAGGCGATCAAGGCCGCCAGTTCGGTGGCTGTCCGCTGCCAGATCTCCTGATCCATCGTGCGAACCTACGGGACAACGGGAGGACGAAACAAGGGGGTGTGCCTTGCCGCAGGTCGAGGCCAACGAAATCAACATCGAGGTCGAGGCGTTCGGGGATCCGGCGGATCCGACGGTGCTCCTGATCATGGGCCTGGGCGCCCAGATGATCGTGTGGCCCGAAGACTTCTGCCGACTCCTCGCCGATGCAGGCCACCACGTGGTCCGGTTCGACAACCGTGACGTCGGCCTGTCGACCTGGTTCGACGAGGCCGGCGAGCCCGACATGATGGCCCTGTTCGGCGCAGCCATGGCAGGCCAGTCGGTCGAATCTCCCTACTCGCTCTCCGACATGGCGGACGACGCCGTCGGTGTGCTCGACGCCCTCGGGCTCGACTCGGCGCACATCGTGGGCGCCTCGATGGGCGGGATGATCGCCCAGCAGGTGGCGATCAACCACCCCGACCGGACCAGTTCCCTGTGCTCGATCATGTCGATGCCCCGATTCATCACCGGCGATCCCGAGGTTTCGGCGGTGCTCATGGCCGATGATCCGGGTACCCGGGAGGCTCGCATCGAGGTGGGCATCGAGGGGTCCCGCTTTCTTGCCGGTGACGGGTTCCCGTTCGACGAGGAGCGGACCCGGACGAGTTTCGAGGCGACCATCGATCGGGCCTGGCATCCGGAGGGCACGGCGCGCCAGATGGCGGCGATTATCGCCGACGGCGACCGCACGGAGGGCCTGCGGGGCGTGACCGCACCGACGGTCGTGATCCACGGGACCTCCGACCGGCTCGTGCTCCCGCAGGGGGGCGAGGAGACGGCGGCAGCGGTACCCGGCGCCGAACTGGTGTGGGTCGAGGGCATGGGCCACGACCTCCCGGTCGGCGCCCACCAGCAGATCGTGGACGCCGTAAGCAGGCTGGTGTCCCGGGCGGGGACCTGAGGGTCGGTCGGCCGAAGTGCCCGTCACGCTGCCCGGACCGGGTCCTGGCGACCACATCCCGTCGGCGGCGGGTGGAGCGTTCCCACCCCGCGACGGCAACCTCGTCGAGCCGCTGGTGGACGGTGGGGTCGCGTTCGACCGCATCGCCGCCGCCGTCGAATCGGCGAAGTCCTCGGTGTGGGTGTGCGTGGCGTTCCTCGAGGTCGGTGCCCGGTTCCCCGGCGGACGGGGCACGTTCCTCGACCTGATGGACGGGGCCGCCCGGCGGGGCCTGGACGTGCGGGTGCTGTTCTGGCACCCGGAGGGGACCCCGACGGGTGAAGATGCCGACGACGTGTTCCCCGGCGACGAGTCGGCGGCCGACCTGCTCGCCGGCCGGGGCACGGGGTGGCAGGCACGGTGGGACTCGGCAGGGCGGCAGTGCCAGCACCAGAAGGTCTGGCTGGTCGACGCCGGCACGTCCGACGAGGTGGTGTTCGTGGGAGGCATCAACATCGGCGCCGGTTCGATGGCCGGACCCGACCACGCCGAGGCGCCGGAACCGTGGCGCTACGGCAACATCCACGACGTGCACTGCCTCGTCAGGGGCCCGGCGGCGACCGACGTCCACGAGAACTTCACCATGCGCTGGAACGGCGCTTCCGAACGTGGGCGCGAGCACGGTGCCTGGCCACCGCACGGTACCGACGACCTGGCGCCCCCCACCAGTCGGTCGGCGTCGGCAGGCCCGACCCGTGCGCAGGTCATCCGCAGTGTGCTGCCCGGGTTGTACGACGCCCTGCCCGATGGGGAGAACAGCGTGCGCGAGCAGTACCTGGCGGCCATCTCCGCTGCCCGCGACTACGTGTACCTCGAGAACCAGATCCTGCTCAGCCGGGCCGTGCTCGAGGTGCTCGGCGAGGCGCTCGGTCGCGGCGTACGCGTCGTGGCGATGGTCCCCGGCGATCCGATGCCCGTGCTCGCCGCCGCCCGGTCACACCCCGGCGTCGCCGCCGGGTTCGATGCCCTGGCTGCGCTCGGCCGCCGGGAGGGCTTCTGCCTGGCCGCCCCGGCCGCCCGTCGGTCGTGGGGTTATGAGGAGGTGTACGTCCATGCCAAGGCGGCGGTCGTCGACGACGCCTGGGCCACGATCGGCTCGACCAACCTCATCTTCACCTCGTTCCAGGGCGACACCGAGATGAACGTGTCGTTCTGGGATGGCGACCTGGTGCAAGGGTTGCGCTCCCGACTGGTCGGCGAACAGGGCGGCTTCGACTCCTCGGGGATGTCGGGCGTAGAGGCCGTCGACCGGCTCGCCGGGGTCGCCCGTGCCAACGCCGGTCGCAGGGAGGCTGGCGAGGTGTTGCAGGGCTTCGCCTGCGCCATCGACCCGGCAACCTGGGCGACCTGAGCAAAGGTCCATAACCGGGGCCTGGTGGGGCTTCTGCCGCTCCGGTGTCACAGGCCGCGCCTACGGTGCATGGCATGGACGTTCTGATGCTCCTCGTCGCCCTTCTCTCCCTCGCCGTGGCGGCTGCCGCCGTCGTGTGGGCGATTCGCAGTGCCCGGTCGGCCTCCTCGTCGGTTGACGAGGCTGCGCTGGCGCAGCGCATGGCCGCGGAGGTCCGGGCCCAGGTGGGCGAGGCGGCCGTCGAGGCCCTCGCAGCGAACAACGAACAGTTCCTGGCTCTGGCCGAGCAGCGCTTCGAGAAGCAGCAGGAGAAGACGAAGAACCTGCTCGACCCGTTCGAGGTCCAGATGAAGGCCATTGACGAGACCGTCGGCAAGTTGCGCACGGCCCACGAGCAGGACAAGGGCGCCGTCGAGAAGATGAACGTGGAGATGGCCCGTCGGATCACCGAACTGACCTCGTCCACCACGACGCTCTCCGAGGCACTTCGGTCGCCGACGGCACGCGGCGCCTGGGGCGAGAACCAGCTCCACAACGTGATCGAACTGGCCGGCATGGTGCCGTACTGCGACTACGACGAACAGGTCACCGGCGAGAATCGGGAGGGTGCGGCCGGACGCCCCGACGTCCGGGTGCGGCTCCCCAATGGTGCACACATTGCGGTGGATGCCAAGGTGCCGCTGAGCGCCTACCTCGATGCCCAGGCGGCCACGGAGACGGCCGAGGTCGATGGCCACCTCGTCCGCCACGCCGCCGCACTGCGCGCACACGTGAACGCCCTCGCCTCCAAGAAGTACTGGGAGCAGAACGACGGTCCGGCGCCCGAATTCGTCGTCCTGTTCGTGCCGGGCGAGTCCTTCCTCGCCGACGCACTGCGCTCCGATGTCTCACTGCTCCAGGACGCCATGGAGAAGCGGGTGCTCCTCGCCTCGCCCGTGAACCTCCTGGCCCTGCTGTGGTCGGTCGCCCGGGGTTGGCAGGAGGCCCGGGTCGCCGAGAATGCCCGCCAGATCGCCGACCTTGGCGAAGACCTCTACAGCCGGATGGGCAAGGTGCTCGAACACCTCGGGAAGACCGGACGGGGCCTGGACCAGGCCGTGCGGTCCTACAACGACCTGATCGGGTCGGTCGAGGGGCGCCTGCTCGTCACTCTCCGACGGTTCCCCGAACTGGGCGTGGGTACCGAGGACCTCGACAGCCCGAGCGAGATCGAGTCATTGCCGCGCACCCCCCATGCTCCGGAGCCACAGGACACCGACGCCTGAGCCTTCCGCCCGCCAGTACGGGGTTCTCCGTGATGGGGTTGCCACCTGCTCGGTTTTATTTTCCATTGACGGCGATGAAATAGCAGGTCAGGGGCGGTTTTAGCGGCACTTTCTAAAGGACTGTCACACTCCTTCTGCATGCTGGCTGATGCCGGTTCCGATCGGCGTCACCTCCCCCGAAAGGACCCAGCATGGCGAAGATCACACACGCCGAAGGCAACCTTCGCAGCGACGACCGGTCGCGTGTCGCCGAGCTCATGGCCCGCATCGGCGACGGCGACGACGCGGCCTTCTTCGTGCTCGTCAGCGAGTTCGACAGCCGCGTCGCCTACATCGTTCGACAGTTCGTGATCGACATGGGTCGTCGGGACATCCTCGCCGACGAGGACGAGTTGAGCGGCCTGGTCACCGACGCGTGGCTGGTCATCCGCGAACGCGCCGGTGGATGGTCGGCGGACGGGGCGATGCCGTGGCGCTGGGCCCACCTGGCCATCCGCCACCGAGTCTCCGAGGCGGTCGGCCACCGGACCACGCCCCTGATGGAGGACGACGGCGTCGAGGAGGCGGCCTGGTCGCCGACCGGGGACTGCGAGGACCTCGTCCTCACGCGCCTGAGGTGCGGCGACCCGCGCCTCGCCCTCATGCTGACCACGCTCAAGGCCAACTTCAGCGAGCGCGACTACCTAGTCATCGTCGAGTACCTACAGCAGCAGTCGTTCGGCGATCCGTCGCCATCGCACACCGTCGGTCGGCTCTACCGCGTCAAGCCCGACAACGTCCGCCAGATCTACCACCGGGCGAGGAAGCGGATGCGCAAGCTCGCCGCCGACGATCCCGAACTCGAGTCCTTGCGCGGCTTCTGGTGGTTGGCGGCATGAGGGCGGTCGGGTCCGTCGAGGACGATCGGCGCGAGCCGGAATCCGATCTCACGCTTCTGTGCCTGCGCCTGGCCGAGGGCTTCCGGCTCGACGAGTACCAACACCCGGTGGCGGCAGCGGTTGCCGTAGCGGCGCGCGGCATCACGGGGCTTGGCCAGACGAAGTTCGCCGAGCGCTTCGGGAGATCCGAGGTCGAGGTGGAGGCTGCCGAGACAGGCGCTGTTGCATTCATCGACCTATCGGCCGAGGTCGGCGACCTCCTGGAAGCCTCCCAGAGGTTCGACCTCTTCCAACTCGCTGACCTCGACCGTGCGTTTCGCCGTCTACCGGTCGAGTCGGATGCAGCTGTGGTCGACTGGGTCCAGGGCCAGTTCGCCGGCCTGAACGTCGACGCCCGTGCCCAGGCGATCCGCTAGGTGGGGGGCCTCCGGAAGGGTTGCTCGAGGTCGTCCTTGTCGCCCTTTGTGTACAGGGCGGCCGGTCGTCCGCGTCGCGCTGAGCTCGTGGGAGGAGCGCCCGCAACCGGTGGTGGAGCGCTGTCAGCCGAGTCGAACTCGTCGAGCCGCCAATGAGTCTCCGGCGACGACATCGTGGAGGCGAGGGCATGGAAGACCGGCTGGGCAGCTGTCCCCCGAGAAGGTGCCTTCGTCATCGCCGCGGAACTCATCGAACGGGCAGCCTGCCAGAGTCGTTCGGCTGCCGGTTCGTCGGGAGCCGACTCGGCGTCGAGGTCACGTGTGGTGCGGTCCGTGCGCTCGGTGAAGCCCA
>Ga0310125_10000240_pt1 | contig 24830 bp, 14 predicted proteins | sample CB11b_Tmax_Bot8__FD_203508 | JGI IMG/M metagenome (GOLD analysis project Ga0310125, IMG submission 203508) | Marine microbial communities from Western Arctic Ocean, Canada - CB11b_Tmax_Bot8 | ecosystem: Environmental > Aquatic > Marine > Oceanic | place: Canada: Western Arctic Ocean | collected... | reverse complement strand
TCGACGGATTCTTCAAACTATCTTCACGCCCCTATACCGTCCCCTATGGGGTCATCATGCCCAAGGGGATCGAGGGGCTGCTCACACCTGTACCCGTATCTGGAACACACATTGGCTTTAGCACTCTTCGCATGGAACCGTGCTGGATGGCACTGGGACAAGCCGCGGGAATCGCTGCCTGCCTGGCTGTTGAACAGTCGATAAAACCCCGAAATGTGCCGATTGATGACCTGCAGCATCAACTTGTTCTTCAAGGCGCGGTACTTATCTATTTCAAGGACGCTCAACCCGGCGATGATCACTACTGGGCATTAACACAAATGGCCTTGCGTGGTGTCCTCGGTGACGATCAATGGGCAGCGTGTTTACATGATGTTATCGACCCACCAGTTGCCACCGACTGGGTCAACCGGGCAGGCATCAATTTGCCACATGGATATCAACCAGGCGTCACCACACGAGGTGAACTGCTGGAACTACTTCACAAGAACCGGACCCCATAGCGGCAAGTCCTTGACGCTTGCCCCAAAAGGCTACACAAATGACGGCAAATCTTTAGCCTAGCAACGTCGTTTACCAAGGCAGACCAGAGCCAGAGCCAGGGCCAGCACGGTGAGGGTTGCCGGCTCAGGGACCAACCCTGCCAAACCGGCCGATTGCAGGGCATGGGGCAAAGAGCTGCCCTGCGCAGCGCTCCAGTTGGCGCCGACAACACCAAGGTCCGCCACATCCACACTCCCGTCCAGATTGGCGTCGCCATCAATATAGGTCACTTGCGTTGCATTAAAATTGGCACCGACAATTCCAAGGTCCGCCACATCCACAACACCATCGCAGTTGAAATCGCCGGGCATTGATGTACCCGGCCCCTGCGCACCACATGCTCCTGTATCACCCACTACACCCAGCATGATGTTGTCAAATAAAACGTTCTCAAATGATATCCCACCACCACCAAGCTGCAGGCTGTTTAAATCATAAAAACCTGAAGCACCCTCAAAATCCGCAAGAATCATGGCCTGATCAATCCAAAAATCAAGCCGCTGGTTAGAGGCCTTGTAATGCAATGTCATCTTTCCTTCGAAAAGTTGGCCGGGAATGACGGTTTCCGTATGCATCCCATTGACCACCGGCCCATGCATGATCTTGTATCGATTCGATTCCCCGTTCAGATAGGAAGCGGCCTCCCTATGATTATTGGACTGGGCGCCGAGGTGGTCATTATTCGCACCGGTGACCAGAAAAAAATCATCGGTTTCTGGACCATCTGTCAGGGTTCCGAGAGAAAACAACTTATCGCCACCAAACGTATCACCGGGCACATTGTCGACCTTGAAATCAACGGATATGACCCAATCGACATCTGTCCGCATCGGAACACCTTCCATAATCCCTGGCGCAGGCTGGTTCTTGAATGTGGGTACCGCGCGAATTGTTGCATTGACACACGGGTTGTTCCCGCCAGGTCCCGTATTGCCGTCACACACCCAAGCACCGTCAGAGGAATATGGCGACTGACCAAGCACAAAAGCACCTTGAAGGAATCCCGTCTGCCCCCAATTTTCAGTACCAAAATCCCAGTTATCACAATAAAGGAAATCATTATGTAACTTACCGCCCTCACCACCTGAGCCTGCTCGAGGCGCATAACGGGCACAGTCAAGACTGGGTGCCACATCACCAGGATCATGCATCGATGATTCGGTCGTATCTGGATCACCGGAAAACAATAATTTCAGCCCAGGTTCCGTGTCGCTGAATACCGGCACCGGTGGAGCTGCCCGTAAAGATTGACCACCAACGCATGTCAATGCACACAAGAAGATCAACTGCGTAACGGAACCTCTATTAACCATTGCTGTTCTCCTGGATGGAACGGATAAACCGATAGCCAACGCCTGAACCTGAACTAACCGTGCAGTCCAAGCACACTGATCAGGCGCCAAGGCGCGGCATTAAACCATAAAATTTAATATAAGAATCCCACACTATTTCGGCATACTGTGCCCTGTTATTATGCAATCCAAATCCGATCCACCCAAATAATTCACATGGATCTCCTAACCAGCACAGGTCAACCACTTTGAAACCTGCTTACCATCGGCGTCCAGCTAGAAATCCCAAGCCGACTGCCAGCAACGCAAAGGTCGCCGGTTCGGGCACCCGCCCTACCAAACCAGAGGACTGCAATGCATGGGATAAGGCACCACTTTGAGCAGCGCTCCAGTTGGCACCCACGACTCCAAGGTCAGCCACATCCACCACGTTGTCCATGTTGGCGTCACCTTCGATATAAGTGACATCATTATTATTGAAGTTGGCACCGACAATGCCCAAGTCAGCCACGTCGACAACACCATCGCAGTTGAAATCACCGGCCACCGATGCTCCCGGCCCCTGTGGCCCACACGCCGCACCTCCGTCACCCAGGACACCAATAAAAACATTGTCGTAAATTGAATTCTCAAAGGAGATGCTGCCACCACCGGTCTGAATACGTGCAATCGCATAGTCCTCGGGTTCATCTCCTGACCGGGATTCAAAATCTGCGACCATAAGTTCATCGTTAAACCACATGTCCATCTTGTGATTATCAGCCTTGTAGTGAATGGTGACCTTGCCTTCATTCATCTGAACAGGGATGGGTATAATTCCGCTGCCAGTGTGGAGGTTGTAGTGGCCAGGTTCGCCGTTAACAAAAAAACTAATACCAGGCCCTGCACCGTGAATCGACACAAGGTCTCCACTGTCATTGACTTTGCTGGACCCCAGCAGCGTATCGTTGCCAAAAGTGTCCCCGGCTGGGATCGACGTCATAAAGTCGAAGGAAAACACCCAATCCTTGGAAGTGTCCATCCCAATGTTTTCTGAACCGTGTTTAGCAGTGACCTGAGCACGCACGGTAGAGTTAACGCATGGATTGTTTCCTCCCGGCCCCTGATTACCTTCACATGACCAGCCGCCATCATTGGAAAAAGGTGAATCGCCCAAGACAAAGGAACCTTGCAGAAAGCTTGCCTTACCCCAATCCTTGGGCTGGAAATCCCAGTTATCGCAGAGCAGAAAATCATTGTGCATTTTTCCACTCTCACCCCCGGTCGTCGCCCGCAGCGCGCCACGGCCACAGTCAAGAACGCCATCTGTTGATTCAGTGGTGTCTGGATCACCGGAAAACAGGTACTGAATCCCCGGCTCACTATCGACGAACGTCGCCACTGGAGCAGAAGCCATGACGCACGAACCTCCAAGAGCCACTAGGAGGACGGACAGTTTCACAAGATTGAATTTCATTGCTTGATCTCCGTTTGTTTTGATAGACCCCATATATAGGGGCAAATTTCATGCCTCGAATCCCACCGCGGAAGAGAAATGCATGCAAAGAACTACAAAAACACAACTTACAACCCAATAGACCCGGTGGGGTGCGAACTCCATCCGTAAAATAGCCCCTTAAAAGTGATTGCAACTGTTATAAAATCACCCAAGTCAAGCAGGTTACGGTGCGGGACGGGGCAACCCAATGATGCTGATTGATCACTGATGATTTTTTTTAGTGACAACCGACATTGCCCCGGCAGGATCCTGCCCGAGCCATCCTAATTGCCCCTGCTGGACGTGTCTATCAGTGCCAGCGGGCACCGGGAATCCAGTCACCGCCATCGTAGTTGTCCGGTCCGCGTACGTTGCCTCCAATGTGACTCCACATGTGATCTTTGTTTTTTGTGGTCACCCAGGGCAACCCAGGCTCAGTTTCATTCCAGTTGGAATAAGGCTCATGAGGTGGAATATCGGCGTGACCATCGACGTAAGCCATATTGACCCTGCCATCGTGACGATAGTCAGCGTAGTTCACAGCTTCGTGATACCTTCCACCGAAATGCAACGGGTAATACAACCCAGCATGACGGCCTGTCGAATAGGGGTAGGAGGGTGACGTATCGGTATACAGGAAAGTTGTATCCGGGTATTTGAAGTCACTGTAATAGCGAAAATGCGGCATGAGAGAATTTGCCGCGCCAAAATCATTCATCCCATAATTTCGTGAACTGGCAGGACTCCAGATAAACCCCGCCGAGTCCCACACTGACGTGCCGGGCAACTTTGATTCTTCCGGACACCAAAAGTCCGTCTTCTGACCCATCGACACACCTCTTCCGGACTTGTTATTCTTGAAATCCATCACACCGAAAACAATCTCACGGAGCCAATCATAGTTTTGCCTGGGTTCATCGTAAGGGGGTTTTTCATCCAGGGGATAAGCAATCGGAAGACGATCATTTTTGTCCGCAGCATAAACCGTTGTAGCCACACCCAACTCACGAAGCGATGCCTGGCATTGGAGGGTCCGGGCCGAAATCCTGGCTTTCTCAAGAGACGGCAGCAGCAGTGAAATCAACAGTGCAATGATCGAGATCACGACAAGCAGTTCCATTAATGTAAAACCCGGAACCAAATGCCGACACGTTGACTGAAACCGAAACGGTCTTGGATACAAACCATCTAACATCAACTATTTCCTTATTGATTAGGGTAGGAGTAAAACCCGTTTACACCAAGTCCCTTGCATGGCCACCGTACTCCCCAATTGGGGTAAGTATATCCGTAGAAATTTCAAATTCCATTACCAACGCCTGCATCCAAGGCATACCACGGATACTGCGAGAATCATGCCTGTGACCGGTTCGGGTACCAGCGATACGACCCGCCAATACCAATGGCGACAGACACGCATAGTGCTAAAAGGCCTCTTGTCATGCATTTCTCTTCTAAAGAACTACCTACTGGTTTTACCCCAGATTAGTCCTCATCCAAAAATTGAAAGCTAAAAAGATCTGCATTCTCCAAATAGAAATGAAGTTTCATGAATTGGGTATCTGGGATCCGTGTTTTGTTCCGCCATTGAACCTGATGTGACACACAGTCACCTACCATCGGTTCGCATTGCTCACGACTAAATCCATCAAAAACCTTGTCTTGCCCATCGGCAAGACCAACGCGAACACCGCCCCCACTTCGGGCACAGGCATTGATATGGAGATAACGACCCGTTGGGAAGATTGCTGGCGTCACAACTAAACCTTCGCGTGCTTCGGCAGACGAGATCGACACAAACCGATCTCGGACCATCTTCGCCAACCCCAATCCATAACCCACGCCTGACAGATCTCGAGCCTCGGGAACATCCAATCCTTCACAAGCACCTACGAGCCACCAGTCGTGATGATTTCGCGCTCCACCGTGATATACATACAACTCATCGCCGACCACAATCGGTTTTGTACTGATCGTGACCATGGTCGTATCCCAACGATCGGGGTCCACATCGCTACGAGCCAAAAATGGATACCCAGGTCGTATTCTCTGAAACTGCCGCCCATCCCGTGAATATGCCAACTGCACATCCATCGTGTTGTCAGTCATATGAAAGACGTTCAACAAGCCCAACCAATCATCACCGATCTGGAATTGCTCCATCCCGTAAAACGAGTCGTCTAAATTATCCCATTCAGCATCAGGCACCACAAGCGGCCGCGGCGTCGACCAATAATGCAAGTCGATGCTCTGTGAACGGTATATGCGCCGGCGATTTTCTTGGGCTACCCGATGATGAGGAATTGGTGAAACCCAACTGGACATTGATGGCTTGTTGACATCCAGAACCGTTGTCGAAAGCATTGCGGCATGCCGGTTATTCGCCCAATATTCCCCTGTCTCGGGATCACGTGAAATGGTGATCACATCACCTAACAGGGTGCCGCACTCGCCAAAAGTGAGTGGCTCGCCTGCAATCTGCCAGTGGATCCCATCCGGGCTGGTCGCCAGGCGAAACAAACCTTCACCTGCGGCGTCAGCGCCGGACATACGCTGATTTTCGAATACTGCCTTGAATCGCCGGCCGGCCTCTGGTTCATTGTGTTCAATCCACACATAGGCACAGTGCGCCGCCTCGATCATGTCTCCGCCAAGCACAATATTCGTATCCCGGCCTTGCTCCTTCACAATACCCAGCCCTGGTTTTTCCCAGTGCATACCATCGATCGACTGTGCATAACAGATCCGGCTGGGCCAACTGCCATGCACATCCAGACAGAGTTTCCCACTAAATGGATTGGTCCATGTGTGGGTTTTACCTGGATCATCAATCATCCAATCTTCGTACCAACACTTGAACAGACCATCTTGTGGATCATGGATAACATTCCATGAACTGCAAGTGAAATATATCACATGCTCCCAAGGTTGGTCTGCCTGAATCAATGGTTCTTCTGAAACTTTACGTGGCTGATGAAAGCGACGTGTTACATCCTGCGTCAGTTCCAACAACAAATCATCAAAGAAGAACTGGCGTCGCTTGCCGACACGAAGCCAGGTGCTGTCTAGGGAGGAAGTTGCCATGCCAGCAGTATGGGTTACGACCTTGAGGATATCAAGAATTCAACACTTTCGGCGTCCAGTTTGCCTCGACCCCGCCTCCTCACTTTCATAAATTGCAACCTCCTGGTCTATCCATCTGACTCTATATGCAACCAATATAAACCAGGCTTCGTCACACCACAGTACACTATAGACAACTGAACTCCATCAAACCTTGCCACGACCAGGCTGGGATTTAATCAGTCAGCCAACAGTTGGCCGATAATCCCTTAACCGCCATGTAATAGATAACTAGAATCCGCAGGCTGGTGACCCCAATGACAACCAGGCAGCTTAAAGCCAATTTCACATGCACCATGAAGCGGCGGATTGATTCTATGTCAAGCACCGACATGAAATGACTGACACGGAAAACAGCGGATCCTCAAATCAGGTGGTAGATTACCCAATTGGGTACTAACAGTTCGGTCATGATGGTGATCGAAGCGGTTGCCTTATGAGTCAATCCATTTCAACACGGTATCAGTCACCCAATGTCATCGCAGTGTCCCTGATGCTGCTTTTGGCTTTTACCGCAACCCTGTCAGCACTCTTTTTGACCATCATCACCTATACGGGCTGCCGCAGTCCATTTTCAATTGACTGCAGCTATATAGGCCGGACCGTATGGGCAACGTGGGTTGGCATACCGGTGGCCTTGCCGGCAATATTTGTATACCTGCTCACCTTCGTGATGCTGATATTAGCCCGGTGGGGTGCAACCCAATCAATGGCCGCCGCTGCATGGCGCGTCTTGCTCATTCTGGCGTTTTTCATCGGCACAACAGCAGTCTGGTTCATCGCACAAATGGTTTACACGGGCAGTTTCTGTGCGTTTTGCACGATCTCACAAGCCTCTACACTGATCTTATCCTTACTGATCTGGTTCCTGGGCCCAAACCGTCCCCATCGTATTTATCCGTCACAAAGCGACCCCATTAAAATCCATCGCGCCGCCATGATTCGACTCGGTTTCACAGGATTACTGGGCACGGGCGTGCTGTTACTGGGACAGCTTACCGTCCAACGCTATGGGCACGAACTGGCCGTGCTGCCACGTGAACATATCGCCGCAAACAAGCCTCCACCGGCACGACCTTCACCCCCGTCAAAAACACAGGTGCATACCGACGCCCCCCCCGCCATCAAGTCGCCCCAAAAGAAAACCATCAACTTTCTCAAGGGCGCAGTAAAACTCGATCCACTGGATCACCCGATTATTGGTGACCCCAACGCAAGGGAAGTTATCGCCTTCATTGTTGACTACACCTCTCCGCAATGCTTAGCCGTGGCCCGTCACCTCGAAGCAAAGCAAAGCCGAACCACTCCCCCATTCGCCATAATGATCGTGTATGCACCCGCAGAATCAGTATGCAACAAATATATACCTAACGAACAGGATCATCAGTATCGTAATGGATGTGGATATGCCGCACTTGCACTGGCAGTCTGGCATTCCAGTCCTGATCAATTCCCAGCATTTCACAACTGGCTTTTAAAGACTGGGCAGGGTTTGTCCCCTCAACTAGCCGAGCAACGTGCTATCGAGCATGTCCAAACTGATCGACTGGCTGCCGCAATCAAGACCCCATGGGTTCGCAACCGGCTAATCAAGGACATTGATGTCTTTGGCGTCACCATCAAGATCAATCCGCAAAGCCGCGCCCCGATGCTCCTCGTCAATCAGCAACTACAAATACCTACACCCCTGACAAAAAATAGATAATTCGCCCCACAAAACACAAGGCCTACCTGGTACCCGGCAAAACCAGACGCCAGATCCACGGTAAGGTATCCTTACACCGTGTCCCACCACCCACACCGCCCCAATTCCAGCAAGGGTCGCTGGCTTGTGCTTGTGATAATCGCCCTTGGCATCACGGCCGGTGTCACCAGTGTCTTATATTGGCGCTTCTATACCACCGAGCTAGATCGGGTACTATCCGATGCGGGTACCGACTCTGCCGAGACGGCTCTCGCAAGCGACCAGGCACTGGCCGATCTAAGTCAGCGTGTGAACCGCGCCTTGGAGACCGGCACACCAGAGAGGATACAGAAGGATGTTGAAATTTTTGCCGCACAACATCCGCATCATCCGGACGCCCAAACGCTGCTGGGACAGGTACTGCTCTATCAAGGCGATCTAACGGGCGCTTATGCCCAATTCAAGAGCAGCTTGAGCATCGATAATGCCCAGCCGGAAGTGCATCTGCTCGCCGGCTCAATCTGCATGCAACTTGATCAATATGATCAAGCTGAACTGCATTACCGCAACGCAATCAACCTTGACCCATCCAATCACCGTTTTCGCCTACACCTAGCAGCTTGTTATACCAGCCAAAAACGACTTGATGATGCCCGCACCTTGCTCATGTCATTGATCAACCGAGATTCTTCTGCACATGATGCATATGCCATGCTCAGCAAGCTGTACTACACACAAAACAAGCTCGATATGGCAATGATCCAAATCACCAGGGCGCTTAATTCGATACCAATCAGCGACCGACAACAAACCATCATCTACGTGCGACACATGGCTGCGATCTTGCGCCGCATGAACAAACCGAGTGAAGCGTTGCAGGTCCTCGAATCCAAACTCACTGAAACCGAACGCAACGACCCGGTAGTCATTGGCGACATGGCGATGTGTTTTTCCATGCAGAACCAGTTCGAGGCGGCCGCCCTGCTCTTTGAAGAAGCACTCCAAACCAACCCGACCAACTCGCGTCTCGCGGCCAACGCCGTTCGCTGGTGGCACAAGGCAGGCGAACCAGGCAAGGCCCGGTTGGGAATTGATCGAATTCGAAAATTTAATCCGAACTCGCCCGCTGTGCCGCTACTGGAATCAATGATCAACCAGTCACCGGCGTCATTTCTCCAGGAAGAGGTTGACCACTAGGCCCCGCTGCGAAAATGTCATACATGCGATTCAAATGCTGCAGGATGATGTCGAATCTGCTTGACACGACCATCTTTCTGTAGATCGACGCCAACAACATCAAACCGGATCGGCCTGTTGTCCAAGCGATACTCTCGTGCAATCCGGCAAGCCAGCCCTACCAGTTTCCGTTGCTTGCGTCGATTAACCCGCATTTCCGGCAGAGCCCGCTCATTGCCATCAGGCACCTGTAATTGCGACGCTTTGACCTCTACGACCACAATTGTGTGCCAGCCGGGCGCTTCGGCAAACAGATCAATTTCACCGTAACGCCGACGTAGATTCCGACCCAGAATCCGAAACCCCCGACGCTGAAGGTGTTGTGCCGCCAGCTTCTCACCGACAGATCCAACCAGCCGATGGCCCCATCCATCTCAAGAATCGATAAAGATTCCACAGGAACAGTCACCACCAGTTAACGGAACATCTCATGATACCGGAGCGTGGCGATTCAGTACAATTTCCAGCAATTTCTCTGTCATTACCGCCTTGTCGTCATAGCTGCCATTGAGATAGAGTTCTTGCTGGAACTGATCGGTGAGCTGCTTGAATTGTTCTTGAAATAGAATCTGATGGATTTCAAGTTGAACCTCATGCAATGGCCTGCTGATACCGGCTGATTGCGATTCCACATAAACCCAGAAGAAACTGTCCCCAATGGCAAGGCGAGACGAATACTCACCCGCGTTCAGTTGGGTCATCGCATCGTTCAGTTCGTCATAGCGAAAGGGGTGATCACCCACCAATGGCTCATCACTCCATAACCCACCGCGACCACGATTACTCTCATTGAAACGGTGCGCAGCAACCTTCTCGAATGCAATCCCCCCACCAAGAATCTTCTCAATCTGTTCTACATGATTCAGATCAGAAACTCGGATCAGGCGCACGATACGCCCTGGCGGTGGATTAAATTGATCGTGGTGGTCCTGATAGTAGTTTCTAATATCACGACGAGACACACTAACCTGTGGACGAATCTGCTGTTGCAGGTAGATGCCGACAAGCACCTCCTCACGCTTTTCTTCCATCCGTTCATCCAAGGAAGAACCCTGAGCACGCAAAGCCTGATCCGCCAGGATTTGTACACCCCGGCCAAACTGCCGAATGGTCTGCTCACGCAACTCTGCCAGGAAATCCGGAAATGCAAGCTGCTGCTTACCCGACAACTCACGCCCGGCTTCATCCAGGAGTAATCGTTTAGCAATAACCGATTCCAAATTACGCCTGATGATCCGACGAGCCTTGGTGCCGAATTCCACGCGGGAAACCTGCTGCGCCAAAGCCGCCAATTCTTCTTCGATTGCTTTGAAAATCATCTTGGCATAAATCGGCTCTCCATTGACTTGGCCGATCATTGCGTCGACCAGAACCAGCCGGCTGTTTGCGGTCACCACAGGTCTGGATGTTTCTGTTAATACAACCGCCCCCTGTACCACCTCCTCTCCAGCCACCATAGTGGCGTTGCCTGCAACCGCCTGAGCGAACACCATGCCTGCCTGGGACAGCCCCTTTGCCAACCCAACCAGGCATACCATCAAGACGCCCACCACGACCATATGCTGACGATGAACATGTCTATACATCATGATACGTAGTCTAGCAGTCACGAAGATCGCGACAATCAGCACCTACACTCGGACACCGGAATCGGCTTTTCACAACAGGACAAGATCATTCACATCGGACGGTCTGTTCAACCTGTAACAAATTTTACTGTTGTATCGAATATGACCTACCGGACCGTTGTGAATAATAATCCTCGTGCTCAATGTTCACATGAGGACGTCGCAAGGCATCTGCCCGTGCACGATTCGCCGCCGAATGAAATATTCACCTCCCATACGAACCTCATGAGGAAACAGATATTAAACCATTTACCAATCAAGTAACAAGGTTAGGTAGACGAATAAAATTTTGGATCCGATGAATACGTGACCAACCGCAGGCACGGCATAGGACAGCAGACCTCAAACGATCCAATAATCCTGGTGGACGATACCGGACAACAACATATTCGGGTCGTGCCGATCTGGATGCATAATAACAGGTCACAACCAAGGAGGTATAAAGATGTCCGAAAGCAACCACCTTACGCAGGGCTTTACACTTGTAGAATTTTTGATTGTTGTAGTAATCTTGGGAATTCTGGCCGCGATCGTGATCCCACAGTTCACCTCGGCAAGCGAATCAGCCAAACAGAATAATGTCGAAATTCAAATGCAAACCTTACGCAGCCATATCCAAGCCTACCGCATCCAGCACCAGGATGCCTACCCTACGCTGGTACAGCTTCAAGAACCTGACTTTAACAACATGATCAACAGCACCGATGCCAGCGGCAATACAGCCGAGACCAGCTTTGGGCCCTACCTCCCAAGCCCCCCCCGTAATCCCTTCACCGCCGACAAGTCCGTGTCCTCCAAAGTCACTGCCGCCGGTACATGCACAACGAATGACGGCTGGAGCTACAACGAAGCAACCGGCGACCTGCGAGTCTGCATCCCCACCAACCATGCTGTTACCCTGCACTTGGATGGAAGTAATTTCGAGACGTATTAGAGATCCCATAATTTCTCCATCACTGGGATTTTACGATCCCAAAAAGGTCTTGTATGGATATCGGACAGTATAAATCAGGCGGGCATACCAAGTGGTTCGATGATCTAACCGATCAACACACTGGCATGATTAAACAGCCAGGAGGCAGGAAGACATTGATGGGATCTTTGCGATATCTAAATACCGTGTTGACGCTGATCGCAATCCTGCTCACACTCAACTGTTGGACGATGTGGGGCGGAACCACAATCCACTCAGGCCCCACATTCATGTCAACCGCAACTGCCGCAACACAATCCCGATCTCCCGGCGGCATCCCCAACGCATCGGTACAGCGCAAGAAAATCATCGACCTCCTCCAAGAACTTAACGGCCAGAATAAACAGCTACTTACCATGTTTTATACTGGACAAGCCAAGGTAGAAACAGTTAATGCCCAGGCACCATAATCTGTCCAGAATAGGACCCCCAGAACAGAGAATTTCCCTTGCAATCTCTTAATAGAAAACCGTCCCTATATTCAAAAAGTAAACCAACGCGTCGCTGGCCTGTCATTATGGCTTGGTTGCTGGTCGGGATTCTTAGCACAGGACTTTTATTATGGGGCCGGCTGCGCCTTAAGGTACCTCGCGAAGCAGTTGCAGTACCCAAACCACATCAACTCACCGAATCTTCGCCTGCCCACCCAGCATTACAGGGCCTATCAACTCCCAGAAGCCAACCCAAGTCCTCGTACACAACGGACTGATAGAACCAGCATTGCTTACCGTTCGAGACGGGCCACCCGTCACGACCGTTCATATGACAACTGGACTTGATTCCTGAGTTTTAACTAGAGAAAGTCGCAGCCCTATGACGCCGATTAAAACGTCATGAATCACCACGTAAGGGGCGACATGCATCCGTTGACCATCGCCAACAGGCACCCTGGATCCTGCTGGCAGCTTTCCACACTGTCGGGTGTATCGTTGTAGGTTCAGTTCGCCTTTCGCTCATAACTTGCTTGCGGCAAGATCGCTAGCTGCAGAGGCAATCGAGGATATCACGATGAGAAAGCAAACAGGTCATCATGGCTTCCCAGTCATTGCGATTGCCGTTTTCTGGATTATTACCGGCGGATCCATCGTTGAATCATCGGCCTCCAGCGACAAGCCCATCTTGACCGAACCCAAGTTAGATGCCAGGACAAGCCCTGAAGCGAAAAACAATCTTTCATTAGATGTTTCTGAAAAAGATGGCAACCAACTGGAAACGGGGCAGACTTCCCCGCTCCCCAATTCACACACGCCATCCGGCATCGACGTCAATAACTTTGTTCACATCACCTCAGAAGCAGACCTGGGACCGCTCGGTCACATCGATCTGTCGGTGCAAGGCCAGGACGTTGTCAAGGTTCTTCAGATGCTGGCGATCCAATCACAACGCAACATTCTGCCTAGTTTAAATGTCTCCGGAAAGATTTCAGCTGCACTATATAACGTTGATTTCTACGAAGCCCTGGATGCCATCTTGCATACCAATGGGTTTGGATATATCGAGGAAGGAAACTTCATCAAAGTCTACACGTCCACTGAGCTTGACCAGATTCATGCGCGTGATCGCCGCCTGGTCTCCCGCGTGGTAAGACTCAACTACCTGACTGCCACCGACGGGCTTGAATTCATCAAACCACTGATTAGCCCGAAAGGTGCCGTAACGGTCAGTGCAGCTGACACGCCCGGCTTCGAACCGACAATCCAAGACGGCGGCGAAAAGAGCTGGGCCGACACGGACACGCTGGTCATCCATGATTATCCGGAGATCGTTGCGGAAATAGTTGACGTACTCAAGCAGTTGGATGTGCGACCAAAGCAAGTTCAGATTGACGCCATCATCCTGGAAGCCCGACTAAATGAAGATAATGCATGGGGCGTTGACCTGAGCACACTTGCTGACTTTGCAATCAATGAATTTTCCAGTCCGATTTCAGTCATTGATGACCTACTGACTGGATCCGTCAGTCCCAGCGGATACGCCGCACAAAGCACCGTTGGCAATGCCCAGGCTGGCTCCTCGGGGATGAAGGTCGGCGTGGTAACTAACAATGTCGCAGCATTTATTCGGGCACTGGATCAGGTCACAGACACAACCATTTTAGCCAAGCCGTCGATCCTGACCTTGAACCGACAATCAGCCAAACTTATTACCGGCGCCAAACTTGGTTACGTCAGTATAACCAACACGGAAACCTCTTCGACCCAAACCGTCGAGTTCCTTGAAGTCGGCACACAAATGACCGTTCGTCCCTTTGTGAGTGATGACGGATTCATCCGCCTGGAATTACGCCCGGAGATTTCTGAAGGCGAAGTACGGTCAATCGCCGGCTTCATCATTCCAGATGAAACGACCAGTGAAGTGATCACCAACGTGATCGTACCCAATGGCAAGACAGTGGTATTGGGTGGCCTGTTCAAGGAAGATACCAACGTGTCACGTAACCAGGTTCCTGGCCTAGGCAACACTCCTATTCTTGGCGCCGCATTCAAGGGACAAGACGATCAGGTACGCCGATCAGAGGTGATTTTCCTAATTCGGCCAACGATCATCAAGGATGAATCTCTTATCACATCGGCAGTGAAGGTGAACGGTGATATTGAACATGCCCGCCTAGGCGCCAGAGAAGGCTTGCTCCCCTGGTCCCGAACCAGGCTGACAAGTTCATATTTGCGAGATGCCTTTCATCATTTAGATGAAGGCCGTAGGGATATGGCATTGTGGTCGATCAACATGGCTTTAACACTCACCTCAACTGCCGTTGAGGCAATGCGGATGAGAAGTGAGTTGACCAGTGAATATCCCTCCTGGTACGACCGCGGACTGCTCCATAAACGAATTGATGCAATGATCACCGATCAGATAGGAAAGCAAGAACACAAGCAAACCAATACTGACGAATCACAGATGCCATCAGGGTGGATAATGGCAAACCGGCCGTGGCCTGCCCCGCCCACAACCCGAAAACCACGTGTCGACGAAGTAGAACCATTGGCCCATAATTTGGTGTCGGCACTCCAAAATTCGCAGTAGCCCCAGCCAACAGGGTGACCCCGGACAAAAGTTTGTTGGACCTTGGGAGAACATCATGAACAACCAAATGCGATTCACTTTGTTGACCGCCAGTTGGCTGCTACCAGCCATGATCATCGCCGGGTGCGCCAACCAGCCAGGATACACCACCAATCGTAAACATGCCGACGAGCGTTATCACAAAATGCGGGGTCAACTCATGTTACCGCTAGCCACACAACAATTTGAAGCTGGAGACCTCGCCCAGGCGCATCGCACGGTAAACGAGGCCCTACAGATCAACCCACAAAGCGGCCCGTTCTATGTGCTAGCCGGCCGCATTGCGTTGGAACGCAATCGCTTGGAACTGGCTCACCGCCTATTCAATAAGGCAACAGAATTGGATGAAAACCTGGCCAAAGCGCATTACTACAAAGGCCTAGTTCATCAGCGTTGGCACCAGTTCTCAGATGCGATGGGGTGTTATCAACGTGCTTACAATTTGAAGCCCGATCGACCTGGGTACTTACTGACAATAGGCGAAATGCTTGTCGCACTAGACCGTCCAGGCGAAGCATTGGAACTATTCAAATCCAAGCTTACTTATTTCACGAACAACGCAGGGCTCCGCTCGGCCCTCGCCCAACTGTACATCATGCATGGCAACCATCGCAGTGCCCTTGGCTATCTCCGAGAAGCCAATCTACTAGCACCACAGGACATGCATATCCGCGAAATGTTGGCGATGACTCAACTTGAGGCCGGACAGGCTGACCTGGCAATCCGCAACCTGCGCAGCATCATCGCCCAGACAGACAACCACCAAAGAACTGATCTAGAGCGAGCGTTGGCAAGGGCATATGCCCAGACAGGACGGATAACCGATGCACGGTCACTATGTCAACGCCTAATTCGCAAAGATCGCGCTGATCATCAAGCCTGGCTGACCTTGGGTGAAATTGCATGGTCCGGCGGTGACACAGCCAACGCATTGCATGCCGCAAAACGCGTGATCAAACTGGCACCGAACAACCACGACGGCTATCTACTGGCCGGAATGGTATGGCACAAGCGAGACCAGATACATAAGGCAATCAAGATGTTTGATGCGGCGGCGACAGCAGCGCCAACGAAGTCTACAGCAGTTATCTTGCGTGGCATCACCCTGGAGCGTTCAGGCAATATCACGGGGGCTGTCGCGGCATACGAGGAAGCCATCCGTCGACATCCACAGGATAATCGCGCTCAAAAATTACTGGCCCAAATTTATACCTCAGGAAAATAATCATGGCGACAGCCAGCCACTAACACAAAACACATGAATAGCTCACTCCTCACGAAAATCGTAAATCCAAACGCTGTCGATGCTAGGCTACGCCAGCGTTTGTTGTCGCTAGGCATCACACTGGCTCACCTGAATCGATCTCGCGACCCACGCATTGATAAAAGCAGCCAACTCATCGACCACCTTATCATCGAATCGCCACTTTTCAGAAAGCTTACCAATCACCACTGGCCTGACCTGGTCCAGGCACACGGCACCGCGGTATCCATATGGCCGGGGCTTTGGTTGATTCCACTACCATCAAAACATGGTATCCAGAATCATCATGACCAAGATCCCCTTTCGGTTGCAGTCCTGTATACCAACGCACTGCTCCACTGTGAACAGTTGCATCAGATCTGTAAAATACAGCAGCATGACCATCACGCTATCGTCCAACAGCTTGATCCAACCCGTCTCATCAGTGAAGCCCAGTTAAAATCCACCGCATCGATGATCATCTGGTTACATCAGGATGCCAATGAACTGGCCGACCAATCCACTCAAATACAAAAAACAAGCAGCAAACTTCATACTCTCCATAAAGAACTGAGTTTACTGCATAAGTTGTCAACCCATTTCCCCGTAAGCCAACCGCCGGATGTCTTCTTGTCTCAGGCCTGCGAAGATCTACTACAGGTCATGAGACTCTCATGGACCGCCGTCCAGTTGGTCGAGGACGAACCCCGACTCAATGAATTATCCGGACGAATATTCATCGCCGGATCGACCGGGTGTGACAACAAGTTACTGCAGCACATCGGCCGACAACTCATTGGCATGGAACACCGAACTCATGATCCGATGCTGGTTGATGACACAAACCAGGTTGACATTGAACACCTGCCACAAGTGACCAAGACTCTCTTGGCTGTTCCCTTGATGCGTGAAAACAAGCTTTTCGGCATCCTCTTCGGCGGTGACAAGACCGATGGGTCGGCCGTCAGTACGATCGGTGCACCATTGTGCACCTCGATGGCCGCGGGCCTATCGATCTACCTCGAAAACACGATGCTATACGAGGATATGCATGCGTTATTCTTGGGAACACTGCATGCGTTGACCAGCGCAGTCGATGCCAAAGACACATACACCCATGGACATTCTGAGCGCGTGGCACTCATAGGAAGAATGCTGGCCGAGGCGGCCGGACTGGATGACCGTATGATCGAACGCGCCTATCTATCAGGCCTCGTGCACGATGTCGGAAAGATTGGTGTACCTGAAATGGTGTTGAGCAAGGCTGGTCCGCTCACCACCGAAGAATTCTATTTGATCAAACAACACCCAATGATCGGAACACACATTCTCGCCGACATCCCCCAGATGCATGACTTGATCCCCGGTGTCCAGTTTCATCACGAGCGATGGGATGGCAATGGATATCCAGAAGGTCGACAGGGATACGATATCCCCTTGTTCGGCCGCATTCTATGCTTGGCCGACTCATTTGATGCGATGAGTTCTGATCGCGGTTACCGCCAATCTCTGGACCTGAATGGCGTGTGCCACAATATCGAGCAGTGTAAGGGCACGCAGTTCGATCCGGACCTGGCAGATATTTTTCTGCAGATGGAGCTCCAGCCTTACCACGATCTGGTCAAGGTTCAATATAGAGCCGCCCGGCAAGAACGTATGTCGGCCTAATCCTTGGACGGAAGCAACGCGACATAAGCCGCTTCCTCAAGAATCAGATCGATGCGTGCATCAAGCAGATCGACCTCGGCATCATCGACAGCTTCCTTGGCACGTGTAACCTCCAGATTATCACCACCCTGCTTCTCATAGATCTGCATTCTGGCCGCCAACTTCTGGCGTTCTGATTCCAAACGTTGCCCGGCCAAACTTACAATGTGTTTGAATTGGTCAATCAGGCGGTACTGCCGACGTAGCTGACGTTGCAGGTCGCTGCGAATCGCCGCCAGTTCAACTGCCAAGACCATCAGTTCAAGCCGGTCTTTCGCCGCCTGCGCACGTTCGGCACGGTAGCCGTCCAACGGCACATTGAGTTGAAGATCAACCATCAGATCTCCGTCCCCTCCCTCCGCCCGCCGATTCGATGTAAAGGTGGCTTTCATGTCAGGAATCAACTCGGCCTTGCTCACCTGAAGCTGCTGACGTTGAACCGCCATTTCTAATGCCTTGTTAAGAACCGTTTCATGGCTCTTATTGATCAAATGGAGATCTTTTTCCAGTTCGAGTTCTAGCGAGCGAATTTCTTCCAGATCCTCATCTGACACCGTGATCTGAAAACTCAGGGGCAATCCCAACAAATCCAGGAATTCCTCCTTGGTGTTCTGCAGGTTGGTCTGCTCCCGGACCAGATCAGTCTGTGCTTGATTCAAATTAATCAGGGCATTGGTCTTTTCTACTTCAGCAGTAAACCCGGCCTTAACCTTCTCCGCAACCTGTTTGAGAAATTGCCGAGCATCATCGACTCTAAAACTTCTGACGCGAACACGCTTTTTGAGCCGCTGAATGTTGTAGAAATTCCGCACCACCGAAAGTCGCAGGTTCCGAAGTTCAAGAAGGCGATCATTAATCGCCAAATGAAAATCACGGGTGGCTCGCGTTAACGGGAGCATCTGATTGATATGCTCGTAATCGATGCGAAATAGTTGTCGTGATACGGCAATCCCGTAGTTGGCCGTATGATGACCAACGGAATCGCCCTCCTCAAAATCAAAACTAAAATATGGTTCGATCTCGAAACCGGCCAACCGTCCCACAGTGGCAATTCGGCCCTCTGCGTTGTCGTCTCCCTCGTAAACACTGTATCCAGCGCGAAGGACGGGCTTATCCAACTCGCGACGTGCAAGAATTTGCTCCAGGCCCTGCTGCTGCGTACCGTAAGTGGTCTGCCGAAGGCCCCTATTGTTTCGAACAGCCATGGCAATACATTGAACGAGTGTCAGGTCCTCGACTTCGTCTTGCATCGCGTTGTCATGGCCGTAGTCCCTGCCAGCCTTTCCCAAAGCGCCAACCGCATGGAAAGTCGGTTCGATCGTAACCGGGGATTGTGCCACCCCAACCAACGGATGATCGTAGACCGTCTGTGACTGACACCCCACAAGCACCACCCAGAGCCCAGCAGCCCCCAGAAGCATGGCTTGCCTAGCATGAAAACCCCAGACCGAATTATATCCCGTGCCAATCTGGCCTTGCATCGGATAAGCTCACAACGTCATTGCGATCCAGAAAAAACTTTTCGGGGCCATAACCAGACCTACACAAGTGTTTTCGGTTAAATAAACCAAGAAGATGCAATTGATACAGATGAGTGAACTTCAGGAGACTGGAGTTTGAACCCATGTCATATTAGAACACCAGTCACAAGCCCTGGTTTTGCATGTGGCGATATGAATTGACTTTTCGTGGCTAATCACGCCAGAATCGTGATTGCGGCCAGCACTCCCACTGCCAATGGACAGATCTTGTACTGTCAGATCCGGCATCGTCGTAGTAACAGCAGCCCGCCAAAACTGACCAGGGCGACCGTTCCCGGTTCTGGCACAAACTCAATTACGAGTATGGGGCGGGTTGCAATGTCCTCGGCTGAAGCATTGGCACCACCAAATTCATTGGAATGATAAGCATTGCCAAAATTCTGTTCCATGGTGGGCAATGCACTTTCATCGGGCAGTTCCACCATCAGCAACACACCTTCCCCCGTAATGAACTCCATCAATCCGGTGACATCAAAGGCCTTGAACCCTTCGGTGGCATCCTGGAACACCTCAACCACGCCAGGATGACCCGAGTCGTAATCAGCGGTCACACCGGGCGCGATTTCCTCTCCCGTTTCACTAAAGTGCCCCACGGCTGGGTCACCAACATCACGTGGACCCAATTTTGCCATATAAACAGGATCATTGGAATGGCTCAACATCCCCCATTCAAATATGGCTGCCCACCTTTCTTTTGCTCGCTTCCTCCATTCAGCAGTGGTCTCACCTTTTACTGCGGGGCCATCTGACTTGCCATATTTAATTGCGCTAAGAAGTGGATAGGCCGCAATTCGTCCCGCGTTCATTTTCGGTGCGGCGTGCGGATTATCGTAAATCACACCCCCAGGCCCCGCTACGGTGTCACCCAGAAATGCCGCACCCGCAGAAGCTTCTGCGCCGAGATCAAACGTGTTATATAACTTCAACGTGGCCTTCGCGATGGGTGTGTCCGGTGACACCTGCCCTGCACCAGTGCCGAAAACGTCTCGGAACCTGATCATCATTTTTGAATATCGGTAGGTTGGTCCCGCCTCCGGGGTTGATAGACTTGAACCAATACCACCCAGAACGCGATGATAGAAATTGCCGACTTCAAGAATTGCTGAGCCACCGGAATTAGTGTTTCTCAACTCATATGCGCCAGAATCACCCTGATGCGGGCTATCAATGTCAGCCGTGTCTCCAAAATTAACGCCATAGGCCCATCGAATTGAAGTGTCCTGCCCCCGGTCATAACCATTGACCCCTTGTTGAAAAGATATGGTTTCCGCGAGGGCCGGCACAACCATTGTCAATACGGACACCGTCATCAATAACACGATTGGAAGCTTTGACTTTCCATCTATCAACATGGTTATCTCCCATCGTGTGCGCCAAGTAATAGGCGATGTGGCTGCTTCCAATACTCCAGAGTTCGACGCGATATGTTTGCCGGTAGCATATTATGCACCCCCCTGAATTGCAACGAATTTGTATGCTTGTTTTCAATCAACGGACACACTCGGCGAAAAACAAATGAATTTTTATCTACGGCCACAATAATTTGGGGAGGGAACTTGGATTGTGCGTTGCTGGCCCAGTACTGCCTTCCCCACCAGCAATTCAGGCAGCCAGATCATCTGCTGACAGGCCAATGGTATTTTGGTGGCCAGCGATCATCGAAGCCAGATTGCCCGCAGAATCCTGCATTAGCAACGCAGGTAAATTGAGCATATTCCGCCGCTTTGAGATAGGATCAATAACAAACGTCACCGCCCGGTCTTCGAATCCAGCGTGACCAGCCAATGCTGCTGCCGTACCGCTAATACTCCAATTAGCGCCAATGATCGCGAGGTCTGCGACATCCACCGTTGGATCGAAGTTGAAGTTGCCTTCAGACCACGGTGCATCGACCTTGTTGAAATTAGAACCAAGAATGCCCAGGTCCATGATATCGACCACGCCATCAAAGTTCGCGTCACCAAGCATGGCATTCATAATCAAGACACTGCCATCCGAGTCGGTCCATGACAACCCACCTTCATGACGAGCAACAGGTTCGATATCCAACAATTCCAAAGATGTCGTTCCGATTGGAGCTGTGGCCTCCAGTGTGAAGTCCAACGCGGCGATATCGCCAGGTCCCGTAGCCGATGAAGTACTGTTGAACATAGTGGTCCGCAAATGGCCCGGAGTTACTACGTTGGCCTGTAGATTCCATCCGTCATTTTGAGTCCAGATGGTACCGAAATTCACGTCATCATTGGTAATGCTCAAGGCTGCATCGTCGTAAAAAACGTCGTATGTAGCTGAGATAGCATTAGCAACATTATCCAACCCCACCGAAACGGTTGTCACACCACCCGCAACACCTGGGATTTCAGTGTCAATATTCAGTTCCGGATCAATTCCCGGCTCGCTTGCAATAACGACGATGCCTGGTAGATCAGGAATCTCGGGTCGTGCCAACAGCACGGCCTTTTGTGCGACATACGACGCATCGAGACCGGACAGAGTTCCGTCCACTGTAATATCAGATACGATGACCGGATCTGTCCAATTGTGCTGGTCGTAGCCACTGTCTAGCAACACGACGACACGCGAGATCAATGCTGCGTCAAAACCGGTATAGATCGAATTGCCGTCCGTATCGCCAAGGTAAATCGCCTTGTGGATGGCAAAGTCAGCTCTCGAGGCAATCTGGTCTTCATTCACACGAACGTTGTCCAGGTGAATAACCTGTGAACTACCGTACGGCGCCGTTGTCGGCACGTCGGCGTCCAAGGTGTAAATCTTCACGTCGGTGCCCGACAGAGGAGTAGTTCCTGAAGCGGTCAACTTAAGTACACCCGGAGATACCATATTCTGGGTAAGTCCCCAATCCATCGGCAAGCCTGAGGCCAATGAAGCGTTATTGATATTGAGAAGATTCGGATCGTAAACCACGTCTAAGTCAAGAGCTGTTACACCCGAAGCCTTGTCGATGCTGATAGGCAGTTTGGCTCCCGCCGTAGCTGCCGGGACGTCCACATCCTGCCCTGCTCCTCGCGCAAAGTCTGGCAGATAAACAACGACCGTGCTATTGGTTGCAGTGAACGTCGTAATAAAGTCACCACCCGGCACAAAATCGCTGTCACCGTCCAATAGACTAGCGGATGTGCTCTGGAAAGCATCAACAGTACTGGTCAAAGTGACTTCATAGCTGCCAGACTTGAGCACACCACCGGTCTTCACAAAGCTGAGGGTATTAGTGGCAACATCCCAAACCATCGAGCCGTTGACTGTTTCAGTGCCATTGTAAACCAGCGTCAAATCCGGTGGGCTGATGAGACCTCCATCGAAGAAAATTCCGTCATAAAGGTTCAGTGGTGCCAGATCGACAGCGTTATTGAACTGCACGTCAAAACCGCTATGACTCGAGACAAAGTCAATCACTCGAAGGGTGTTATCCGCAACTTCCACTGTGATGTCATCAGTACCAATTCCACCGTCACCATCATCAACCCGCACGCGAATTATAAAGGTACCATCCGTGGCATAGGTGTGGTTGAGCGCGAAGGTCTTACCCATCAGGACCAATGGCTGGAAGGTGCCGGTACCGCCGAAGTCATAATCAACTTCGGCTGTCCAGTTGTCTGCACCTGGATCGGTGAAGGAGCCTACCTGTATAAACGGTGCGGCAGTAAATGCTTGAGTACTATCAGCCACCAAAGCATCGGGACCTGCATCTACAACTGGAACCACATTGTTGACCGTCATTGTGTTGAAGAGGACTGTTTCACCACCATCTTTATCACGAATCACGACCCGAATAGTGCTGCTCGGATCATCGTTGAGGAAATCACTCGGTACCGTCTCCGATGTAGAGGTCGTGTTGGAGATTTCACCCAATCCGGTCTCAATAGTGCCGTTGTTGTTGAAGTCATAATCATAGGTAAACCCAGCCGTTTCATCCGCGTTGGACGGATCTAATTGACCGGCAATCACGACCACACCCGTGTCACCTTCTGAAACCGCTCCACCATTGAGCAGGGTTCCAGTAGGAGCAACATTGTTGACGACCAAAGCATGGATTCCGGCACCACCATGGAATCCGTCTTCATCCGCAAGGGTAACCGAAATAGGACCGACCAAATCAGCATCGTCATCATAGATATGTGTCTTGTTACCCAGCGTTGTATACGTGTCAGACATGTTGTCGCCCCAGAAGACGATGATTTGCGTGACCGTATCGTCACCAGGATCTGTAATTGCACCCAAACTCAATGTGTACAGCGCGGTCCCGCTCTCGTTGTGAGTCAAAGGACTTGCGCTCAGATCAATTGTGGGTGCCACGTTGTTGACCACGAGCAAAGTGCTGTCATTAATAGCCGCAGCTGTGCGGTCTTCGGTCACCGTTACGTCAACCGTATAATTGGTCGTATTGGTTAGACCATCTTCGTCGTCCGCATAAGTGTGGGTCGCCACAAAATCAAAATCACCGGGAATAAGGTTGATCACATCATCAAGCTCGCCGTCGCCCCAGGTGATCGTGACCGTATGCGCTTGTGCCACGTTTGTGAATGAACCTGATAGTTGAACCGTATCACTTTCGTCGATGACGCTGAAGTCGAGGTTCAATATCGAACCGCTAAAACTGGCGTAGTCAACGAAGCCGACATTGGTGTTATCCATGTCGTGCCAGATTACGGATTCAACATCCACCAAATTACTGGTGAAGAAGGTATTACCGAACGCAAACACGTCGTCGGGTGCTCCCTGACGCCCAGTAACCGCATCAGAATTCACGTCCACAATGGCACCGCTGGTAGCAGTTGCCGTTGCGGTGTATCCCGAAAGATCATTGCCACCCGTGCTGATGCCAAGTCCAGTGAAGTCGGTGCCGGGCGTTTCCTGGCCCGCGTCAACCACACCGCCGTTTTGGATCAACAGCCCGACTGTATTTCCGTTGAGATTGGTTGTTTCAATCAGGGCCGTGCCACCATCGACGTCCACGCCTGTGGTAAAACCAGTAATCGTGGTCAGGTTATTGCTGATCGTGGCCGAACCGCCAGAAACCTTGACGCCCGTACCAATGCCATTACCGACCAGGTCGCTGCCGGTAACCAGTACTGTGCCAGATAATACTTCAACCGCCGTCGCTACGCCGCTGATCGTATCGGTCACCGTGGCCGAACCACCGTCGACCCGAACAGCCACGCCACCGGTACCGAAGCTGGTGTTACCAGTAACCAGTACTGTGCCAGACAACACTTCAACCGCCGTCGCTGCGCCGCTGATCGTATTGCCCTGGATGGTGATCCCCGCCGATGGTGATGCATCTTCCACCGAGATCGCC